>Ga0181527_1000100_pt1 | contig 93041 bp, 81 predicted proteins | sample PEATcosm2014_Bin_30_FD_119762 | JGI IMG/M metagenome (GOLD analysis project Ga0181527, IMG submission 119762) | Peatland microbial communities from MTU Mesocosm Facility, Houghton, MI, USA - PEATcosm2014_Bin06_60_metaG | ecosystem: Environmental > Terrestrial > Soil > Wetlands > Peat | place...
CCGCAGAAGCTGCAGCGCATTATCGAAGCGACCAAGGAATATCAGGCGGCGCACCCCCGCAAACCGAGGCAGCGCCGCCGCAGGCATAATACTATAAATAACTAACCGGACGATGTACTAGGTAGCACAGCATCGGGATGCTCGCGAGAATTGCGGCCAGATAGAAGCGCTGTTCTCGCAAGGAACCCGGGATCAAGACAAGGGCAATTTCCAGCAAGGACAACAATGCATAACTGATTGCCTGCCACGCCAGGTGAAACCTTGCATGTTTCGGTCATTGCGGGTTTGTCGCATGGGTGCGGTTCAGATCGATCGCCAGCGTGGCCGCCCCTTGCGCGCCAAAGAGAAGCGCAAGCAAACCCCGAGCAGTCTCAAAATGCGTCACTGATTCCCCCCTCGAATCTTGAGAGTCGTTTGCGGCGCTTTCGCCGGTGCGTTCCTGTTCACGCTGGATTCTCCTCGGTTCAAATCCGGCTGGATTCAGTGGGCGCCATGCATGACCGCTGCGGGCGATCCGGCGTGCCCCTGGGAAACCACTGGGAGCGTTACGGCGATCTGCGCTCCACCGCTTTCGCAATTGCCAGCTCGAACGGCTCCGCCGTGGGCACGCGCCACCGCATCGACGAAGGCCAAGCCCAGCCCGTGGCCGTTCGACTCTTTTCCCTTGACCCGGCGCTCGAACAGGTGAAGGCAAACCTCCGCATCGAATCCCGGTCCATCGTCTTCCAGGATGAGCGAAGCAGCACCGTCCTCGACCCTCAGGCGTATGGTCACCGTGCAAGCGGACGGCAAGTGCTTCAGTTCATTGTCGAATAGATTTGCAATCATGCGATGGATCAGCGCCGCATCGGCCTCGATTCTTAGCGGGCCGCCGCTCTGCAGCCTGATCTGCAGGCCCTTTTCCGACATCGACGGCTCGTAGAGATCGATCATGATTCTTAGTAGCTCGTCCAGGTCCACTTCGCTGCGGCTCAGCCGAAGAGCATCCGCCTTGGCCTCGGCGACATCCAGAGACTTATTTAGAAAATCAGTCAGCCGATCCAGTTCCTCGATAGCGGAGACGATCGGCTCGGCCTGTTCGCCATGCGTGGCCGCCGACAACGACATCTCCAGCTTGCCGCGAATTGCGGTGAGCGGGCTGCGCAGATCGTGGGCCAGCGAATCAGTGATGGTGTGCAACTGGTGAACTGAACTCTCGATGCGGTCGAGCATGCGGTTAAGAGTCAGGGCCAGATGTGCGACCTCATCGTTTCTCTGCGTCGTCGGCACCCTGGAGTTCAGATCGGAATGGCCAATTCCCGCAGCTGCCTCCGTAATCCTGCGCACGTGGCTCAGCATCCGGCGCGTCGTGAAGAAGACAATGCCGAACCCGAGCAGAACGATCAGAAGCCACAAAAGAAAGAACCGCAGGCGAAGACTCCTGAGCACCCGCAACTCATCCCGTTCAGAGAGCCCCAAATAGATTCGGCTTCCATCGTCCATGCGGATCGACGCCACTCGAAACGGCGTTGGAAATCCACTTACATGCAGATCCATTGGCTGATCGGGAAGCATCCTGCTGGCTTGGATCGCCGTCAAATTAGCCTCGCCATTCCCTGCGCCAACCCACAATTGGAGGGAGCCGTCTTTTCCCGTCTGAAGGAAAAACACTGAGTCGTTTTCACTGCTGTCTGAAAGCGCCTTGTTCGGCACCTCCTTGCCGGCCAGTTCGGCAACTTCGCCAACGACCCGCCCGTAGAGAGCGTCCTTCGGCGTCCGCTCGGCGACATCGCCCAGCACCTCAACCTCGCCCGACAGCCATGCGTCGCTGCGCCGCTGAATGTCGTCGGCGACAAAGCGATGAAGAAAGACGAAGACCAGCATGGTCCCACAGGCAAAGGCGAGGGTTGCCCACAACGAAATGCGCCAGGCGGCGCTGTGCATGACGGGCTTAGCGGTCTTTGAGGACATAGCCCACACCTCGCAAGGTTCGAATCAGCGGTTGCTGCCCTTTGCCATCGACCTTCCCACGCAATCGATAGATGTGAACATCCACGACGTTGGTATCCGGCTGGATGCGCATGCCCCAGACCTGGTCGAGAATCATCGAGCGTGTAACCACGCGGCCCGCATTGCGACACAGATACTCCAGCAGGACGAACTCCTGGGGCGTGAGCTGCAAGACCTGTCCTGACCGCGTCGCCTCGCGCCGAAGCAGATCCAGCTCAAGATCGAGTACCCGCAAGCGGGTTGCTTCGTTGCCGGGAGGGCTGTTGCGCTTGAGCAGGTTGCGCAGCCTGGCCAGCAACTCCGCCAGAGCGAAGGGCTTGGTCAGGTAATCGTCCCCGCCTTGCTCGAGACCTCGCACCCTGTCATCGACACTACGGCGCGCCGACAGAATCAGCACGGGTGCGCGGACCCCCAGTTGACGCAGTCTGAGGATCAGGGTGATGCCATCCTGGTCAGGCAGCCCCAGGTCAACGATAAGTATGTCGAATTGGCCGTCGATAGCCAGCCGCTCGGCTGTCTTGCCATCTCCGGCTGCTTCCACCTGGTACCCAGCCTCAGCAAGCGAAGATCGCAGGAAGCTTTGTATCTCGATTTCGTCCTCAACGAGCAGAAGCCGCATGAGAGGATATTAGTGCATTTCAACCGGTTTTTCATGGATGGATGAAAACGGGAGACAATGCAGTCGCAAAAGACACTCCTATAACCGCCAGATGAACGCATTGTCATGCAAGCGTTCGTTACCTGTCATCCTCTGGCGCTAAGCTAAAAAAGAAGCATGAATTGCGTTTCACTCGACTGGCGTGCTTTCCGGAAAGATGAACAAATCGTCATGAGTGGAGACGCAATTTGCCGCTCTCCAATGAACCTGCAAATCCGTCTCATCCTTGTATCGTGCGGCAACGAGTGGTGCAGGAAGCATGCCAGCGAAGATTCACAGCGGCTACCCAATCTTGAACAACAAAAAAACCGTATGAGGACAAGTGCGCCAGCGGCACAATCTATGAACACATTGAACACAACGCAGTTCGCCGATGCATTCAAGACCTTGATGCCGCTACCGGTGGCGCTCGATCCACCCTTCGAAGAGGCGCTCTGTCATGTGCTCGACAATCCGGGCAGCCTCGTCCGGCCGCGAATGGTCTTCCAGGTAGCGACGGCGTACGGCCTGGATGCGGCTCCCGCCAAAGATCTGGCCATAGCGCTTGAATACTTCCACACGGCGTCGCTGGTCTTCGACGATTTACCCTGCATGGACAATGCCCTTGAGCGGCGCGGGGTTCCCTGTGTTCATTTCGCGTTCGGCGAGGCGGGTGCGATTCTTACCGCCCTTGCCCTCATCAATAGAGCCTACGCGCTTATTTGGCGGGCAGTAGCCGCTTCGTCGCAGCAATGCCAGTCGCGCGCACTGGCCTACATGGAACAGCGTCTCGGCGTGGAAGGGTTGCTTAACGGGCAGAGCCTCGACCTCCACTATTCAACCTTGCCTCATACCCGCGAGACGACGGAGAGAATTGCGCGGGGCAAGACGGTTTCGTTGATCCGGCTCACGCTGGTTCTGCCGGCCATGCTGGGCGGAGCTTCGGCGCGGGACATTCAGTTCCTGGAACGTATTGCTCTCTACTGGGGCCTCGGGTACCAGATGGTCGATGACCTGAAGGATGTGCTCGGGAGCGCGGCCGACGCCGGAAAGACCGTGGCCCGCGACCTGCTGCTCGACCGGCCCAACGTCGCATCCGTGATGGGAGTTGCCGGCGCCGTTCAGCGTCTCACCCGCTTTATCCATCTGGGCGACCGGACGCTCGGCCACCTTCTGATATCGAGGCCGGAGATGTCCTTCCTTGGGAAGCTGCGGAGCGACCTGGAAGACGAGCTTGTCCGGGTTACCCGGAACGCCTGCGTGATGACTCCGGGGGAGCGTCCGTGATCTATCTCAGACTGATCGTCACGAATCTGCGCCGCCATCGCATCCGGTCGTTCATCAGTATTGCGGGCATCGCCTTCAGTGTCGCAGCCATGCTAACCGTGGTCACCATTCTGCAAGGCGCGATCGGCATGTTTTCCGGCATCCTGTCGAGCGACAGCGAGATCATTGTGTTTGAGCGCAACGTCTCCGACCTCTTCTTCAGCAACGTTCCCGCGGCGGCAGCGGAGCAGATCGCCGGGTGGCCGATGGTGTTGCATGCCGACCCGGTGCTGTTCGGGATCGTGTCCAGCGCCGACCACCCCATCATTACCTGCTTTGGCGTAACCGCTGCCGATGCCCGCATCCGCAAGGCCACATGGCTCGAAGGCGATCGCCTCGCGTTCGCGCACCACTCCGATGACGTAGTTCTTGGAGAGCGGGCCGCGGAGTTCCTCGGTGCAAGACTCGACGACCATGTGCCCATCGGGCACGGGGTCTTCCACGTTATCGGAATTCTGAAGACGGCCAACGGCTTTGAGGATGGCGGCGTGTTCATGCCGCTCAGTTCCGCGCAAGGCTTCTTTCACAAGGAAGTCACTTCATCGGTCATCACCGTCAAGCTGCGCAACAAGGACGATGCGGCCTCGTTTAAGACGATGGTCAAGGAGAAGTTCCCCAACTTGATCGGTCTCGAAAGCGCGGAGTTTACCCGCTCCTATTCACAGTTCAAGATCCTCAAGGCTACGGCCTGGGCAGTGGGCGGATGCGGCCTGCTGCTGGGCGGCCTCGGCGTTGCAAACACCATGATCATGTCGGTGTTTACGCGCATTCGCGAGATCGCTATCCTGCGCGTGAACGGATTCTCTCACCTGCAGGTTGCCGCAATGATCTTTGGCGAGTCCGGGGTTGTGTCTCTCCTGGGAGCGGTGTTGGGACTGGCGACCGGAACCTGCCTTCTCTTCATCCTCAAGCAGGTTCCCGCTCTTCACGGCTATGTCGACGTAACCGTTCAACCTTTCGTGCTGCTGATTGTGATTCTGCTCGCTCTGATCACCGGAATCGCCGGAGCGCTTTATCCGGCAGCCTATGCCATGCGCATCCGAGCGGTGGAGGCGCTGCGCTTCGAATGAATCCATCTACGACACAAGCGAGCAGCCAGAATCGCATCGTCGTTCGCGCCGAAGACGTGTGGAAGAGCTATGACGATGGAGCGATCGAGGTTCTGAAAGGGGCCAACTTCGAGGCCGCCGAGGGCCAGACGGTTGCTCTCTGCGGTCCGTCGGGGTGCGGCAAGAGCACGCTTCTTCACCTGTTCGGCGGCCTGGATTCGCCCGACCGCGGGAGGGTATCTGTCAACGGCATGGAAATCAATCGCCACTCGGACCTGCTGCGTTTACTCCGGCACGAGGTGGGTTTTGTCTTTCAACTCCACAACCTGATTCCGGATCTCACGCTCGAAGAGAACTGCCTCATCCCTACGGTGGCGGCAGGAATCGATCGGCGAACCGCGCAGGCGCGCCTGCGGCAGCTCACCGATCGCACCGGCTTGACCCATCGCCTTGGCCATCGCATTCAGAAGCTCTCGGGCGGTGAGCGCCAACGCACCGCGCTCTGCCGGGCGCTGATGAACAAGCCGAAGATCCTGCTTGCGGACGAGCCTACCGGCTCATTGGATGAAAGCGCGAGTGCTGCGGTCTTTGAGCTTTTGCTCGACATTGTAGCCACTGAGGGAGCGACTCTGGTGATGGCCACGCACGACCACAGTCTGGCTGAGCGCTGCGATCGGCTTCTGGAGATGCACGGTGGAAGGATTCATGAACCTGAATACGCTCGATGAGCTTGCACCCCCACGGCAGACTCCGCACGTTGTTGCCAGCGCCGCGTGGCACAGCTTGGCCTGGCTTGTAGTTGCGAATGCCATTGGAGTGTTGGTCGCGATTCTTCTGCTGTTTCCCGGCCTGAACAAGACGCTGGGCGAGTGGACCTACGGGCGATGGATGACGGTGCACATGAATCTTGAGCTTTACGGCTGGACCAGTCTGCCACTGGCCGGCTTTCTCTTCAAGGTCTACGGCGCAGACCGCGGCCCCGCCGCGAATTGGTGCCGGCCGGTTCTCTGGGTGTGGTCAGTGGCACTGGGCGTGGGCGCGCTCTCCTGGCTCTCCGGCTACTCCAGCGGCAAGCTGTTTCTTGACTGGAGCGGGTACGCGCGCATACTGTTCCTGGCCGCTCTTATTACGCTGTGGCTGCTGCTGGCGTTGGCCTTCATTGGAAGCAGGAGCGATTCGGATAATGCCGCCGTGGCTGCCTGGGCGGCCAAGCTCGTTGGTCTCGTGATCCTGCTGGTTGTCCCCTTCCTGCTTTACATCGCGTCCAGCCCGACTAACTATCCTGCTGTCAATCCCGACACGGGCGGCCCCACTGGCGCAAGCCAGTTGGAATCCTCTCTCACTATTGTCGCCATTCTGCTGATGCTTCCTTTCGGGCTCACACGCCGCAAGGCCGGAAGCTCCAGGACCATCGCCATCGGCTGGATCGTGCTAGTTGCTGAATGCGTGCTCTGCGTAGCCCTCGGCCGCGCCGACATCAGCCATCACCGTCCCGCGCAGTACCTGAGCCTCGGCAGCCTCCTCGTTTGGCTGCCGCTCACTCCTGCCTACTACGCGGCCTTCGATTGGCGCAGCGACACGCGCCGTTGGCGGCTGGCCTTTCTCTGGTGGTGGGCGGCACTGGTCGTAACCGGCTGGGTTTTTTTTTCCCCGGAGTCCTCGACCACTTCAAATTCACCGATGGCCTCGTCGGCCATTCCTTCATTGCGATGGCCGGCTTCACGTCGAGCCTCATCATCTTCGTCATGGTCCAGCTCCTGGGCGAGGGTGGATGGATATTCAATCGAGCCCGGTCGTTCTATCTCTGGAACGGAAGCGTCATCGCCTACGTTTTGTTGATGACCGTCGCCGGCTGGCGTGAAGGCTTCGACCCAACGTTCACCATAGTCCCCGGAATGGCTCGCAACCTCCTCTATGCTCTGCGCCTCCTGACCGGGATCCTCATGTTCCTTGCTTCCCTTGACTGGTTTTTCGATGCATCAATGCTGCTTCGCGAACCTGGTCCCGCTCTTGTTCCCAAACACGTTGCACAGGAGACGACAGCATGAACCGTCCCATCCTCCTCAGCTATCAACTGCTGACCGGCTTCTCCGACACTTCAGCCGGCGCACTGCTCATGGTTGCGCCGGTGTTCACCATCCGGCTGATGCACTTGCACACACCTGCCGATGCGCTTCCGTTTCTTTCGTTCATTGGCGCATTTGTTCTCTCCGTCGGCCTGTCCTGCCTTTACGGCGCCTTCCTCATTGCCCGCGGCGCCTGTACACCGAGACTTGAGATCGTATGGCTGCTCACGGCATTTACCCGGAGTGGCGTGGCCATCTTCGTCGTCACGCAGATCCTGGCTTGCACACTCGAGGTGGGCTGGCTCACGGTCGCCATCTCCGACGGCGCCTGTGTTGTGATTCAAGGGATTGGACTTCGCAAAGGCTGGCTGGCGAATGTTGCGCGGTGACGGACGCCAGTCCGGATGGCAGGGCGCAGGCCTTGTCGCGATCACGTATGTCTATTTCCTTATCTTCGCGCAGTTCGCGTTTCTAAAGCGGCTGGCGAGCCTTGGTGTGGCAGACGCGCATTTGAAGGCCGTGATGGCCGCGATGGCCATCGGGGGGATTCTCTTCAGTCTGCTTGCGCCGCGGTTGAGCCTCTGGCCATCGCCGAATCTGCGGCTCCGCGTTGGACTGCTTGCTTCGGGCGCGGCGGCGCTTTTGTCGCTTCTCCCGCTTGGCCTCGCTGCCAGTGTGGCCGTATCGTTTCTGATCGGCTGCGGGCTCGGCCTGCTCACCGTCACACTCGCGACACACCTGCGCCAATGGACGGGCAACCGGAATCCGCTGCTCCTTGCAGGCCTGGGCACAGGCGCCGGCTATCTTGTCTGCAACCTCCCGCCGCTCTTTACAGCCTCACCTGACGTGCAGGCGTCGGCGGCAAGTTTGTTGTGCCTCGCGGGAATCTGCATCACTCTGCTACCCGCGCCCACGCCGCTCAAAGAGGCTGAGATTCTCCCCCAGCCCGCCGTCCCATTTCTTCGCGTGTTGGCCGGTTTTGCCGCGCTGGTCTGGCTGGACTCCGCAGCCTTCTATATCATTCAGAACACTCCAGCATTGAAGGCCGGAACCTGGCAGGGTTCAGTCCACCTGGGTACGAATGGCCTGCTGCATCTTGCCGCAGCTCTCGTGAGCGCTTGGTTAATCCGCCGCCGCGGTCTTTCATTCGTTCTTTCGGCCGCATTCCTGGCGCTGGGCTTCTCGTGTCTGCTCCTGCTCGATCCCAATCGCGCCTTGCTCGCCTCTCTCTTCTATCCCATCGGCGTCTCGCTCTACTCGGTTGCCCTGGTCGCTTATCCCTCGCTGCTTGCGCCGGTCTCTTCTGTAGCAGAGCGGGGCCGTCAGGCAGGATGGATTTACGCTATCGCAGGTTGGTCGGGCTCCGCCATGGGAATCGGGATGGGCCAGAACCTCGGCCATGTTCCGCCCGCCTTTGTCATGGCCGCCGGTGCGGTCGTCCTGCTGCCCGGCCTCATCCGCGCATTCAGCCATCGCACCCGCGAACTGGGGCTCACTGCTCTTGTCGTTCTCGCTGCCTTCTATGTTGATCGCGTGCTACTTCCGGTCCATGGATCGCCCCAACTCTCTCAAGTGGAGCGTGGGCGCCAGGTCTACATCTCCGAGGGCTGCATCCACTGCCATTCCCAATATGTCCGCCCGAATTCCGCCGACGTCCTTATGTGGGGGCCTGCCGAGACCATCCAGGAGCTTCGTCTGCAACATCCGCCGCTGATCGGCAATCGGCGTCAGGGGCCCGACCTTTCTCAGGTTGGCGCGCGCCGTTCGGCCCTCTGGCTCAGGGCGCATTTCTATGATCCGCCGGAGGTGAGCGGAGCTTCGATCATGCCCTCGTATGCGTATCTCTTTGGCGACGAGCGAGGCAACGATCTGGTGGCTTATCTCGAGAGTCTGCAGAAAGCGGGCATAGTGGAACATCTGGTTGCGGAAATGAGCTGGCGACCGTCTGCTTCTGCTGTTGCGGCGGCCGATGCCAGCGACGGGGAGCAGCTCTTTCAGCGTGACTGCGCGACCTGTCACAGTGTGGATGGGCGCACACGCCACGCCTGGCAGGCCAGTTTCAGAAGGCTTCCCCCCGATCTTCGGGTCGGACCCCTCCTTGATCTTCCACTGTCGGGCCCGCTTGCGTTGCGCATGGATCGGCTGGCACAGATCGCTAAATTCGGCATTCCCGGAACCGACATGCCCGGACATGAATACCTGTCCGACCAACAGATTGCCTCCATCAGTGTGTGGTTGTCGCAGAACATCGCACAGCTTGGCCTAAACAGATAAGAACCCCATTCCATTCAGGAGAAGAACCATGAAGACCTACGCAAAAGCCCTCTTCCTCGCGCTCCCGCTGTTGCTTGTCTCCGTTGCGCCTGCGCAGCATCAGACCTTCACCATCAATCCGGATTCAAGCCAGGTCGCCTTTTCCCTGGGCGGAAACGGGCACCACGTGGAGGGGACTTTCCATGTCCAGAGTGGATCAATCGACTTCGACCGCAGTGCGCAGACCATATCGGGGTCTGTGGTTGTGGCCGCCGGCAGCGGCAACAGCGGCGAACCGAGCCGGGACAAGAAGATGAACACGGATGTGCTGGACGTGGCGCACTTCGCCGAAGTGTCTTTCGTGCCCAAGAGCTATCAAGGGACCATCGCCGCCACCGGTGATTCCACCGTTCAGGTTACTGGCGTCTTCACCCTTCACGGCACTCCGCATGACCTCACTGTCCCCATGCAGCTTCATATCGATGGCGGCAACCTCACGGCGAAAGGGCACTTCACCGTCCCTTACGTGCAGTGGGGTCTGAAGGATCCGAGCGTCTTCATCCTCAAGGTCGCCAAAGAGGTGGGGATCGATCTCACGCTGGTGGGCCGTTTGTCCCCTTCAAGTTAATACTGAGCACCTCTCCATTTCCCAAGCTGGACCGCAACTGCGCCGCAGCGGGTTTGACCGGATTCTTTTTGATTTGCTGGCTGCGGCAAGATGCCCGGTATGTTAAAGAGACTCTATCCATCATGAGCCTTCCATAGCCTCACCGCCCAAACCGGCCTGGCTTCGATGCTCTTGATCACCGCGTAGCTGGCGGCATCCAGCGCCCTGATCTCTTCGCTCTGCTGGCACAGAACGTAAAGCCGCGCTCCATCCGGCGAAATCAGAACCTCAAGCGGTGAAGCGCAGTCCACGGCATCGTCGACGTTCGCTTGCGGGAGCGGCTGTTCCCCGGATGCCGGCGGCCTTTAAGGCGCCGGCGGTCTCTCAGCAGACGGGATGAGGAATGGCTCGGGGCCAAGGTGGCCGCGATGGCAGGTGCCGCAGGTCACCGGAGCCCCGGAGCTGTCGATCTTGGCCACGTAACTCCTGTTGATCTCCTCGGTCATGGTGTACATCATGCGAGCCACTGCCTTCATGGGCTTGGAATCGCTGGCAAAGTTGAGCTGCGGGCGGCCGTTCGGGCCGATGTTGTTGGGATCCTCAGCGTGGCAGGAGTCGCAACGAATGCCCAGCCCAGCCTCCCACTGTTCCATAATGTCGTGGACCTGCTGCCCGGATAAATCCCTGGGCAGAACCTTCAGGTTTGCCGGCGCGGGAAAGGTGCGTGGCTCAGGCGGCGGGTTGCCGGCCGGGACCTGTGGGCCTTGTGGCGCCTGGGCAGCGGTGCTGACGATGAAGGCAGCCGCAGTGAGCAGAAGTGCCGCGGCAGACAGTGGAAACTGGAATGATGGCTTCATGCCGGGAACCTCGTCGCAGGTTGGAACGTTTTTCTGTGACGCGCGGTCTTCGGTGTTAGCACGAAGATATTCTTCGTGCTAACAGTTCTCTCTCTTTCGCGGCTTCGGCGACAGATCGTCGGCAATCCTGTTGATGTCTTCATCGCTCAACACTTGCTTCCACCACGGCATGTAGAGTGGCGGAACGCTTTTGATTCTTCCTGAATTCAGATCCGACGGCCATCCTCATGGCCGGCTGCTGCCTTGCGCGAGTTCCAGGTCGAGCCCCGCGCGCTCTCCGTTGATGAGCACGATACCGTCATTGATAAGTTGTTGGCCGGTGCAATCGTAGGATTCATAGCGGCGAAGAGCTTCCATGGGAAAGAAGAACTCAACGGACAGAGCCCGCGCCGCCGGTGCGCCGGGTTTTGTGCGCGGATGTACCGTGGTGCTGAAGCTGATTCCGTCGAAGTTCTGGTCTCCGGGGAAGTAGGTGAGCACGCGGCGGATGAGCGGCGAGATGTGTTCGTCAAAGGCCAACGCAGCGAGCCTGTAACGCGAGGCTTCCGGCGGTTCGGCCAAAGCCGTGGTCATGGAGAGCTCGAGGTAAACCTGGTGATGAAATGCAATAAACGCCGGCGGCGCATAGGTGACGAAATGCGCCTCAGGCTCCAGTTCCTTCAGCATGTGATTGCTGGCGCCCTGGATCGACAACTGCAGCACGGCGAGTGCCTGCGGAGAAGCATCGCGCACCGGCGGCGGCGAGCTCGACGGCTGGGGCGTTGGTGGCGGCGCGGGCGCTGGGGCGGGCTTTGGATCGGGCTGATTGGCGACGTCGTTTGCCGTGTGCAGCGGCAAGGCGGCGCTTTTATCCGCCACGACCGCGGTGGCTGGCGGCATCGATGTTCTGACCACATCCGGCGTAGCCGGCGCAGATTCCTTTGCCGCAGCCTGCTCGTCATCGGTCAACCATATGTTCAGTTGTTTCGCATTGAGCAGCACATCGGCATCAAGCAGCGCGCCTTGCTGTGCCAGGTTATTCTGCGCATTTACCAGTTTCACCGCCGCAGCCTGCGGGAAATAGACCATCAGATTCTCAGGCCGCTCAATCGGCATGCCCATGGTCTTGCTGACGACATGGTGCGAAACCTCAACTGCGTATCCCTGAACAGCGGTGTTGCCCTGAAACGCCGGAACTACGGACTTCAGAATGGGCACCACAACATCCAGAAAGGTTTGACGTGCGCGCTGCTCTTCGTTGAATCTGTCGGATGCGTAAGCTCCGTAGTAGTTGCCGGAAACGGCGATCACAGTCGCCCCGTTGTAATGCTCAAAGCGGATGGAGTGCTGGTCAGTGCGCTTCTGCACCTTCTCGTCGATATCCAGCTTGCGGCTGAGGTAGAAGGGAAAGGTGAAAGGATAGCTGACAATGTTTTGGCCTACCGTCTTGAGGTCGCTGAACGACCGCTCCTGGAGGGCGCGCAACGCAGGGTCGCCGATCTCAACCGGGGCCACAACCTGCGCCGGGACAAGCCTCGCGCCGATGAGCAACATCGCCAGGAATGCAATTCTACTTGCGCGCATAAACCGTCCCTGCCGGCTGATATGGAGGATCGGCCACGGCGCGAGTATAAGCGATAAGAGCGCGCACATCCGCAGCGCTCAGGGTATTCCCGTAGGGCGGCATCAGTGCCGAGCGATTCAGCGCCGGTCCGCCGTGCAGGATGATCGACGTCAGATCGGCATCGCTCATCCTGTTCAGGGTATTGCCCTCGGTGAAGGGATGCGGCTTTACTTCAAGATTGTCGTAGTTCGAGACGCGCTGGGGCGACGATTCCGGATCGTGGCAGCGGTTGCAATGCTTGTCGGCGAGAATGGACCCCAACCTCTGCTGGTAGCCAAGCGCCGTTGCGACGATTTCAACAGTTACCGGCCGCGACTTGCCGGGCGTTACTGCGCTGAGCTGGTATCGCCCCGCGATGGAGCCCAGAGTAACCGAAGTGGTTGCCTGGCCGCTGGAATCGGTGATCATCGCGGCCGGGTCAAAGCTGACGCCCGCGGGGCCATGAAACTCGACCAGTGCTCCGGGAACCGCAGTCCCCTGATCGTCGTTGACCTGCACGACCAACGGATCGGTTAGCGCCGTGCCGGTGACGCCGACCTGGTGGCCGCCACTGGACTCGACGATGGCCGTTCCCGCAGCCGTGGCTTTCAACCCTGGAACAGGTGGAGCGTTTTGCTTGCAGCCGGCCAGAGTGGCGAGCGCCAAAAGCGCCACCCATGCGGACGATCGGAACGTTATGCGTGCAGCGAATCGCCTCATCATTGCTTCGCTCCCCGCCCGGCCGGGCCTTTCAGCGACATCAGGAAAGCTGTCAGCGCGCGGGCGTCGTCATCGCTCAGGTTCTGGTTTGGTTCTGTGGTGCCCGGCCGCAGCGCCTGCGGATTCCTGAGCCACGCGTAGACCCACGCCGCGGTCAACCGCGAGCCAACCTGCGTCAGCGTCGGTCCAATATATCCTTTGTCGGTCTTGGTGTCGACAATGTGGCACGCCTGACAAGCATACTTTGAATAGAACAATTGCCGGCCGTGCTCCACGATTTCAGGGGAATTGGCGGCCGTGGGCGCGAGCTCCGGATCGATGGACGGCGACTGATAGACGGTTAGTATGTAGTCGGTCAATTCCTTGTTGTCGCTGTCGCTCAGGTTGAAGCGCGGCATGCGCCGAATGAGCGATGGGCGCAGCGTGTTGGGGTTGTGGAGGAAGTCAGTGAGCCATTGCCGCTCGACCGCGCTTCCTTCCCAGGAAAGGTCGGGCGCCATATCGCCGCCCCGGCCGTTGAAACGGTGGCAACTAAAACAGGCGAGTTCGTTGATCAGCTTGCCCGCGTGGCCGGCAGGCTGGTAGTTCGTCTCCGGAATTGCCGCAACACGCAATTTGTCGGGCATGGTGCGGCTGCGATTTGTGAGCGCAAGCAGGGCCGTGGTCAAAGCATCTGTCTGCGAAGCGGTCAAAGCAAACTGCGGCATCTTCACGCTGGTGCCGAAGGCTCGCGGCTCACGGATCTTGGCGACGATGTAACTGGACATCGTGTGTTCCATGCCGGGCAGAAAGACGATCTGCGCCAGCGGCTTGCTGCCGATGGTGCTGAGTTCGGGCGCGAAGTTCTCAGGCTTCTGCACGCCATTGATTTCGTGGCAGGCGGCGCATCCCAGCTCGACGATGAGTTTTCGTCCGTGGGCAATCTGTCGCCCGTCCGCCGTATCCAGATGAACGTTTGCGCCGTAATCTGAATCCGACTTACCCTGCAAATAGCCGGCCAGAGTCACGATCTGCTGCGCAGTGAAGCGGTAGTGAGGCATGGGAGTTGTGGCATCGTAAATGCGGGGATTCTCGAGCCATGCCATCAGCCACTCGGGCCTTACCTTGTTTCCAATTCGCGTCAGTTCGGGACCCACGTCGCCGCCCACCAGGTTACCCGCCGCATTCTGAACGGCGTGGCACGACGAGCAGAACGATTCGCCATACAGGCTCGGTCCGGCGGATGGATCGGCGTGGGCCACAGACTGAACGCCGGCCGCGGCAGTATCGCCCGCCTGTGGCGTGCTGGCGCTCACCAGATACGCCGAGATGTCGCTGGCATCCGCGTCGCTGAGCTTGTAATTGGGCATCGTCGTCGATGCCGCGAATGCCTGGGGGTCTTTGAGCCAGCTATAAATCCACTCGCGTGTCGTCTTGTCGGCGACGTGCGCAAGCGACGGAGGATGATCCGTGGCCACAACCTTGCTTCCGTCGGGCAGCGTGATAGCGTGGCAGTGGACGCAGCCGTAGCGCGTCAGCATGGTTCTGCCCAGGTTGAGCTGCGGTGTTCCGGGGAGCGCATTCTGGTGGCATTGGCCGCAGCCGGACTCAATGTAACGCGCGGGCAGGATGGGTTCCTCGCCGGCGCGTTCGCTGTGGTGCGCCTCGGCAACCGTGGTGGCCGCGCCCTGCCCGCCATGGCAGATGACGCAACCGAATCCATCCAGTGTGTGCGGAATTGCCGGGTGTTTGCGGAAGGGCTGCTGACTTACGTCGGCAAGACTGGCCTCATTCAATCCCAGGTGGCAGGTGGTGCAGCGGTCAACCACGCCCAGGTCCGGCAGCCATATCTGATGAATGCCCGGCACGAACCGGCGGCGCAGGCTTACGGCATCTCCGCGATCGCGGATCAGCCTCGTGTATTGCCGTTGATAGCCATGCCACTGGCTGAAGTGCTCCTTTGCGGGCGCGATCGCAAGCGCCAGCAACAAGCCCAGACTGACAACGCCAAATGCCCGCACCGGATCGCCGAACAGCGCCTGCCACGCAGAGGAAAGAGATTTCTTCATGAATTGCACTTAACTCCTCCAGGGCCATACCCAGGACCAGCCTGGGCCGCGGAACCATGTGCCTACAGCGGTGAGCACAATGAGTTCAAAGAGAAACCACGTCATGATCCAGTAAGCCAGCGGCTTCAGGGCCAGATAACGACGCAACCGTGAAGGCGAATCGGGCGTGCTGTTGGCGGCGACGATCATCCCCAGGGCAACGATCGCCGTCGGCGCGGCGGCGACGTATACATGGAACAGCAACAGAAAGAGCAACATTCCCGCCGCTGCGAGGTAGAACCAGCGTACCCGCCTTGTGCGGTCCTTCAGAAACAGGCCGTTGGCCTCGATGTTGATGTTGAAATACGGGATGACAATGAGAGCGATGATGAGCAGCGCGGGTACCAGCACGCCGGCCACGACAGGCGGGAAATAGTGCAGCAATTCCTGGAGGCCGAGAAAATACCACGGCGCCTTGGCAGGGTTCGGGGTGTGCGTTGGATCGGCGATGCCCTCCAAAGGCGCGTTGAAGAACAACGAGAAAACGACCAGTGAGATGGCAAGCAGTTCGATCGCCAGCGCGGCACGGAAAAGCACCTCCGGGAAGGTTTGCACCTGGTCTTCCTGAGTGACCTTGACCTGCGCCGAGGTGCGGCGCGTGACGAAGACAACTCGCGTGGGCGAGCGCCGCTGGTCTGAGTCGACGCCGGCGACGAAGTCTTTCGGATCGCTCATTTGACCTCCTTCGCGGGTAGCGTGCCGTCAGTGGCTGCTTGTGTTTTCGGCTCCGACTGCTGCACGTAAAGGCCGCCGTCCTTGCGAATGCGCCAGAAATGCACAGCGATGAAGAGTATGGCCGCCAGGGGCAGAATGACGCAGTGCAACACATAAAAGCGCAGCAGCGCATTGGCGTTGACCTGGTTGCCGCCCAGGAGCAGGAAGTGGATCTTGCTGCCCACCAACGGCACGGCAGAAGAGAGATTGGAACCGACGGTGATGGCCCAGAATGCAAGCTGGTCCCAGGGAAGCAAGTAACCGGTGTAACTGAGCAGAAGCGTGATCAGCAAGAGAACGATGCCGATGACCCAGTTGAATTCGCGGGGCGTGCGGTACGCGCCACGGTAGAAAACCTTGAACATGTGCGCGAAGACCAGAAAGACCATCAGTTGTGCCGACCAGCGGTGCAGATTCCTGAGAAAGAGTCCTGACGAAACGACAAACTGCAGGTCCTTCATGTCGGCGTAAGCCTGGGGCACGGAGGGATGGTAGTAAAGCATGAGCAGAATGCCGGTGATGACCAGGATCAGGAAGGTCCCCAACGTCAGCGTGCCCAGGTACCAGGTGGAACTGAAACGTACCATGCGTTTGCGGACCTTGGTTGCGAACAGGTGGAGGAACACATTCTGCTGAATGGCCAGCGCGCGGTGCAGCGTGCTCGAGCCCGTGCCGCTGCGGAAGACCGATCGCCACACCCGGCTCCCGCGCACTTTGTCAACAATCCGGCTGGCCTTCGTGGTCATGCTCATATCCTCAGATACTGCAGTGGTGGGATATCGATGGAGCGATCGACGATCAGGTCGCCTTCATCGCTCACCGAGGTCTTGAGCCATGGCAGCGGCTTGGGCGCTGGGCCTTCAATCTTTTCTCCGGTGCGTGTGAATTTGCTGCCGTGGCACGGGCACGCGATGATGCCCAGGTCCTGGTTCCATGCGGTCAGGCAGCCCAGGTGGGTGCACACAGCGCTGAGCGCAAAGAACCCTTCATCCGCTCGAACCAGGTAGATTCCAGAATTGACGTCCATGGTCACCGAATTCACCGCGAAGTTCTCGGGCTTGCCGACGTTGACGATGGCCGATGGTTCAAAGAGTACGTTGGGCGAGAGAAACTCGTAGGTGAACACAACCGTGCCGGCGGCGGCGATGCCCAGCGACCCAAGCCCAATCTTGGTGAAGAACGCTCTGCGATCGAACTCTGCCGGGAGTTTCTGCGTCATTTGTTGTGTTTCGTCGGGCATGTATTACCTCTTGACCGCGCCTGCCAGGGGCGGTCTGGACCGCAGCGGGCGGTCGATGGATTCCACGGAAATCAAGCCGGTTGGGGCTGCGGAAACAAGGTTGAAAGATTCCATGGTGATGGTGCCTGCGGGACAACGCGCCGCGCACAGTCCGCAACGGATGCAGCGCGACTCATCTTTCAGCATTGCCGAGCCGGAGATCACCCCAAGCTCTTCTGCCTTGATGTCATCCAATTCCACACCGAGCAGATCGCGGACCTCGGCGAGTTGCCCGGTGGTTGCTTCGTCAAAGGCAATGCGGTCGAGCGAGACAAGCTCCAGACAGTTCTCGGGGCAAACGTCGACGCACCCGCCACACAGAATGCACGAGGTTCCGTCCTCAGCCATGCCTTCGAAGACGGTGTTGACCCAGCAGTGCAGGCAGCGCTGCGCCTCGGCCACTGCAGCTTCGGTGTCGAAGCCGATCTCGACTTCAGTAACTCCGGTGCGGCGGTTGAGGGGCAGCATGGGAATCTGCGGCCGCAACAGGTCGAGCAGGTCCAGCGGCATGCTATGGCGCTCCAGCACCTCCACTTCCACAATCGGGGCAGGGTGCTCTATGCCGCGCAGGTACTCATCGATGCCTACCGCCGCGCGCTTGCCATCGGCAACGCTGTCGATGATGAGGCGCGGCCCGAAGACGCAGTCGCCGCCGGCGAAGACACCGGCTGCGGAGGTCATCAACGTTTGAGGGTTCACGGCGATCAGTCCGCGCGGCGAAACTTCCACGCCATCTTCCGCGCCAAGGAATTGCAGATTGGGCGCCTGGCCAATGGCCATAATGATGGTGTCGCAATCAAGCAGCGTCTCGCTGTTCTCATAGAAAGTGGGATTGAACCGCCGGTTGGCATCGAAGACCGACTTAGTCTTGAGCACCTCGAGCGCCACGGCTCGCCCATTCTCACCGATGATCTGCTTCGGACCCAGGCCGGGATGGATGATGATTCCCTCTTTTTCCGCCTCTTCGATCTCTTCCAGCGCGGCGGGCATTTCGCCGCGGGTCTCCAGGCAGACCAGGTGCACCTCCTGCGCGCCCAGCCGCAAGGCGGAGAGCGAGACGTCCATCATCTCGCGGGCGGCCACGGCATCCATGCTTCCTTGCGAAGGCTCGAAGTTTTCCACGCCGCCCGCATGCTGGCGCAGCACCTCGCGGGCCGCAGACCGGGCCACATCCATGGCCACGTTGCCGCCGCCAATGACGAGAACCTTTTTGCCGATGGTGAAGCGGTAACCGAGATTCACATTGAGCAGAAAATCGATGCCCTTGTAGACCCCGTCGAGATTCACGCCTGGAATGGTGAGGTCGCGGCTGCGGTGCGCGCCGACTGCAATCAGAACGGCATCGAAATCCCGGCGCAGATCGGCGATGGTGAAATCACGGCCGGCCGCGTGGTTCAATTTCAGAATGATATCGCCGGTGGAGAGAATCTCGCGCACCTGTGCTTCCACCACGTCGCGGGGCAGGCGATATTCGGGCAGGCCGAGATAGAGCATGCCGCCCGCCACCTGGGAGGCTTCAAAGATGGTGACGGCGTAGCCCATCAGAGCAAGGTCATGCGCTGAGGAGAGCCCTACCGGCCCGGCGCCCACGATGGCAATGCGAAAGGGAAGTTTGGGCTGTGTGCGGCCGGCGTTCACATCAACAGGGTGGCGCGACTCCGGACCATAGCGCTCGGTGAGGAAGCGCTTGAGCGCCCGGATGGCGATGGGTTTATCGATCTCACCGCGGCGGCAGGCCGTCTCGCAGGGATGAGCGCAGACGCGTCCGCAGATGCTGGCCATTGGATTGGGCTCGCGCGCAGTGCGGTAGGCCTCTTCAAACTCGCCCTCTGCAATGAGCGCCACATAGCGGCCGGCGTTGGTATGTGCGGGACAGGCCATCATGCAGGGGAAGTTGGTGTTCAGCCAATCCCTGTCAACTTTCTTGTCGACAAAGCGTTGCAGCATGCAGGGCCCTTTCCGTTGGGCGAAGAAACCGGGGCGGCAAGAGAACACTCTTCCGCCCCGCGGATTTACTTGGTGAGCGCGAAGTCAGCCGTGGTGTCTCCGGCAACTTTCACGGGATTGGATTTGCTCTTTGCTCCTTCGTGCCATGCGGTCACGGTGTAGGCGCCGTCCGGCACATTGTCGATTTTGAATGCGCCTGACTTGTCCGTCTCCGCGAAATAGGGCGTGGGCGAAACAATCACGTAGCCCGACATCTCCGGGTGGACGTTGCAGAGCAGGGGTATGATGCCGGGGTTGTCGAATTTGAAGGATTGCTTTTGACCCTGGGGCCATGTGCCCAGGTTGTGCCCAAGCTTCTTGTTGCCGCTGATGGAGGGCCAGAAGACGTTATGCGCGACGCTGTCGCTGTTGAGGAAGTCGATTGTCGTGCCCTGCTGGACGGCAGTAATGTGCGGCACAAACATCAGGCCCTTCTGGTCGATGGTGATGTGTTGCGCGGGAGCGGGGAAGGTTTTGCCGGCGACGGCTTCAACATAGACGACGGACTCGCCGCTTACGCCGGAAACCTTGCCGTGAATGGTGCCGGCAAAGGCCGCTGTGCCGAGTGCCGCCATGACGATGATTGGTAACAGACCGATTCTTTTCATGTGTTCTCCTGAATGCGAAGTTTAGAGCCCCGCGTGCCGCTCTAGTAGACAAATTCCAGCCCTACAATCAGGGCGTTGGTCCGGAACGGCCCGGTGAGCGCAACACCGGTTGCCGGGTTGTAGACAATCTGCTGTGGCCAGATCTGATATTCGATCGAGGCCTTGATGTTGGCGTGGATAAGGAACTGCTCGCCGGGCGTGAACCGGTTGCGTGTGGCCGAATACGGCGAGAAGAACGAAGACGCTGGGGGTGCGGCCGGATTGTACTCGATGAAGTTAACCCGGTCTGCCGTCGATTTTACCTGATCCCAGCGCATGATGGTCATCGCCCAGGGCAGCGCCAGGTAGTCCGCCTCAACGAAGCCTCCGCTGAATGTGGCCGCGGCGGACGGCGTAAAGCCCGTGATTCCCGCCGCTCCAGGCGCGGTTACCGGCAAGAGGTTGTGATCGTGGGCGGCCAGATAAACGCCAAACAGGTTGAAGGTGCGGTAGTTGAAGTTGACGTCTCCGCCGATGCGGTAGAACGGCTCCCGGGCGGTGAGCACGGTTGGCGTCACGCCATCGGAGAGCACGCCGCTGAAGGGCTGCGCGGTGCGCCCATAGAAGTAAAAGGTGCCCAGAGCAAGGAAGGTATGGTCGCGAGGCCCGGTCGTCCCAGCCGCCTGCACGTCATGGCGGCTCGCGGGGTCCTTTTCAAGATTGAAGCGGTAGACCAACCGGCCATATAGGTCTTTGAAGTTTGCGTCGGAGTTGAACGCAACACCATTCTGCGGCGAGACGTTCGGCGGGCTGATGTACACGCCGGTTGTGTTCTGGTCGAACACCGCAATGGAGTAGTGGTATCCCTGGTAAGCGTGGCCGCCGCTGAATTCGACGCCGTTGGCCGCATCCTCAATCGCGGCCCCGTTGTTGACATTCTGCTGTGGCCCCAGCCCGTTCTGTATGCCAATATTGGCTTCGCTGAAGATGTCCCAGCCGCTCAGGTTCCAGGAGCGTGCCTGGCTGAAGGGAAGATCCAGCTCAAACTGGCCGGCGCGCAGGTTCAGCGAGTCGGTGGGCAACTTCATGAGACGGCTGATGTTCTTGAATTTAAGGTAGGCGTCGCCCAGTGCACCGTTGGCGTTGGCGCCGGCAACACTGATGTCGTCATCCACCCAGAAGGATATGTCGCTGCCGAAGTTGCCGGCTGTAAAAATGCTGAAATATCCAGGCTGAAAATCGGACTTGGGGATGAAGCTGCCTACCGTGCCCGCAGGAAGAACCAGATTGAAGTTGTTGCGATTGGCGCTTACCTGCTGGTAGTAGGTGTTGTAGCGCAATCCGACCGGCAACTGACCGGGGATGGAGCCCGGATACACCGTATGCGGCCACAACTCGGCCTGCGCGGGAGCACCCAGCAAGACTGGCGGCGTCTTCAGGAACGATTCATCATCCTTGGGAAACTTGAAGCCCGCGTCTTTGAAGGCTTTGCCGAAGTCATTGAGCTTGGGAAAATCCGAGTGGCAGGTAGTGCAGGAAGTGCCATACCGGCGTGAAAATGCGGGAATCGCACTGGCGGAGGGTGAAAGCGACAGGACTACCAACACAGCGACGAAGGGAAGGGCGAGCCATTTGCCATTCATGGATGGGCCTCAGTGATCCAAATCACAATGTGAAATCTATACAGATAAATAGTGTGACGTGGCTCACTTCACCGCAGATGTGATGGCGGTCACTGCACTTGACCTAACGATGTTCCACGTGCTGAGGGATACACCATAGCGCTCTGAGGGGGAATCTGACAGAGTGCCCGATTCCGTCTGGCTTTACAGAGGCGCCTCAACTGTAGGAACGATTGTCGGCTTGTCTGCTGTCCCAAACCAGGAGGACAACACCATCAACTATGCTCCCACTTTTGCCTTCAAGGCTGGAGATGGACGCCGGAGCGTGTCAACGAGTTTGAGACATGTGGCGTCGGAGTTTTGTGTCGAAGATCTTCTGTCGCCGGTGTCGGGATGGGCGGGTTGATCCAGACCGCGGTTGGCTGGGGCGGGTGCATTGGTCGGGCGTGGGTGAAACGGTGAGGAATCTGTATTGTGGGGTTAATGTGGGGTTGAAATCCGCCCATCCGCCGTTCAACTTGAGTTGAAAACGCCTAATAGTCACTGCATAATTGTTCTCCCCGTGGATGTCGGACGTTCGAGGATAGGCCTCGGAAGCGAACGGCAGTTCAGATTGGAATTGGCTGGGAAGCGCTGGGAGCGAGGCGGATACCTCTGGCTTTTTTGTCCCGATTGGTCTCTTCCCTGTTGAGGACCTAGTTGTTCTGGCACCTCACATTATGGAATCCCAATAATAATCAATGCGATGGGAAGCTGGGGCAGGCCATTGACAATGTGCTTCTGGCCGATAATGCATTCATTTGCAGGTCTGGCCTTGCGTCTCAGGAACTCCCTTTAGAGTCCCCGATAGGGGATCGGTAAACCCCTCGCCTTCAGGCGACGGATGGGCATTTGCTTTTAAGCCGGTAGGCCGGTAGTTGGAAACAGTCTCAACAAGCATTTTTACAGCTGATCAGGAATCAATGCTGGGGTGCACGAACACTGGCGGAACATCTATAAATGCAAAAGCACTACAATCGGCCGCATGGCCGATCCATCCGGCTTCCAGCCGTAACCCGAAGCCACCGCCTCTTAGGCGGTGGAGAATTCACGTGGAGAAGGTAGACATCAAGCACCAGCAGTTGACACACGAAGACTGCTGCCCGGAGTGCAGAAAAGGCAACGTGTACGGGCAGAAAGAGCCGAAGGTGCTGGTACGGATTATCGGTCAGGCACCGCTCTCCTGCCGGTGTTTGGAGCGCAACCTCGACTGAGCAGTCCACCTGAAGAAGATCCAATGCGAACAGTCACCGCTCAGAAGTTGCGCCATGCGCTGCTTAACGGCGGGCAAAGCGATCATAGACGGCGATGACCGGAAGAACATTGCCGTCGCCATCGAAGAACCCGCGCTGCACCAACTCACCGCGGACTGCCGGTTCCCACCAGAAGACACCCTTGCCGTGGCCTCCGGGTGCTTCCATCACGATACGGTTCACCTCATCGAGGAAGTCACGCTGGCCCTCCGGCGTCTCGGGAAACGGGCCGGGATGCTTGATGTAATTGCCGGGCTCCCAGTTGTAAGCTGTCTCCACGAGGTATACGTCTTTGCCGTACTCGCGAATGGTAGCTTCGAGATTGGCGCGAAGATCGTTGAGGCTTCCGTGCCACCACGGGTAATAGGACTGGCCGATGACTTCGAACTGAATGTTATAACTGGAGAGTTTGTCGAAGAAGTATTTTGTCCCTGCGGCGTCGCCTCCGCGATCAATGTGAATCATGATCGCCGGGTGCGGTTGGGTTCCGCTCCCCGCGGATACCCCGTCTATCCCCGCTTTCACCAACTGGGCGAAGTTATCCCAGTTCTCCGGCAACTTGCCGTCGGGCCATAGCATGCCGTGCGTAATCTCGTTGCCCACCTGCACCATATCCGGCATGACTCCTGCGTCCTTGAAGGATGCCATTGTGTCGCGCGTGTAGGCAAAGACGGCATCGACCAACTGCTTATGGGTAAGTTCTCTCCACGCTGCCGGAGTCGGCTGATGGCCGGGGTCGGCCCAGTCGTCGGCATAATGGAAGTCAAGCAGGAATTTGAATCCCATGGCCTTGGCGCGTTTAGCGGCGGCGAGAGTGTATTCGAGATTGTTGGGGAGCGTGGCAGGCGAATTGAAGATGCGCAGGCGAATCCAGTTGTAGCTGTGATCGCGAAGTATCTCCAGAGCGGGCCTGGCTACGCCGTTTTCCTTGAAGACGGCTCCTTGCTGCTCGGCCTGAGGCAGGAAGAAGATATCCGCCCCAATGGCGTACTGCGAGGATCTTCCGGCGGAGGTCTGTTGTGCCGAACAAGCAAAGCTTGCGGCGAGGACAAGGATAACAACCGATACAGAGTTGCGACGCTGCACGAATCACCTCAGGGAAATCGTTTCAAACCCGCGCTCGACCCAGAAATCACGCCACTTTTGTGCCCAATGCGGCACTGGCGAAGCCGGCTAAATGTGGATCAGTCCGCGCTGCAGCGCCGTGACCACGGCCTGGGTGCGATCACCGGCATTCAGACGCATCAGGATGACGCTCACATGGCACTTTACCGTAGCCTCGGTGATGCCAAGCTGGCCGGCAATCTCCCGGTTGGATTTACCATTTGCCAGCAGTCCAAGCACCTCACGTTCGCGGTTGCTGAGGTTTGAGTCGCGGGTGCGCGAAGTGAGCGCCTGAGTGACGGGGGGAGGAAGATAGCGTCCGCCCGCGTGGACCCGCTTGACGGCGTTCACCAACATCTCCTGGGGCATGCCTTTGACCAGGTAACCGGTAGCGCCGGCTTCCATGGCCTGATAGATGTCCTCGTCGCCGTCGTAGGTGGTGAGCACAATAAAGCGGGCCTTCGGGGACTGGCTGCGAATGCGGCGAATGGTCTCAACGCCGCTGATGCCGGGCAGGCGCAGATCCATCAGGGTGATGTCGGGCTGATGGAGGGCGTGCAGCTTGAGCGCCTCTTCGCCGCTGCCGGCCTGAGCAACTGTCTCCATCTCGTGGCAGGAGGCAATGAGCGCCGCGATGCCCACCCGCATGATGGGGTGATCGTCGACGATAAGAATCCGGATGGGAGGCATAAGCAAGCAGATTATAGATCGCGACGCATCGGTTGACCAGTTCCGGGCAGGAAGCCGAGGGGGAGGGCATCATGGGGTGACGGCGGCGCGGGGAATCTCAACCCGGACGCTGGTTCCCTGATGGGAGACGCTCTCGATTTCCAATTTTCCGTCGAAGCGGTGAATCCGCTCCCGCATGCCACGCAAGCCGAAGTGCTCATCGGAGAAGGCTTTGGCGGCGTCGAAGCCGTCGCCGTCATCCTTGATCGTCAGTGACAGCGACTCACCCGCGTACCGGATCTCCGCGTCCACCTGTTTTGCGTGGCCGTGCAAGATGGCGTTGAGTACCGCTTCGCGGGCCACCATCATCAACTCATGGGTCGCGGGCAGGCTGATGGCAAAGGGCTTCCCGAGCAGACGAGACGCCATCTCCACGCCATGTTCCCGGCCAATCCGTTCGGCCATGCGGCGGAGGGCAGTCTCCAGATTGACGAGGGTTCTTTCCTCGCCGCGGAGGTTCCACACGGCCTGGCGCGCCTCGTCCACGGTGGCGCGGATCTGGGTGGCGGCGTACTCGATCAGGTGTGCCCTTGACTCGTTATCGTCGATTTCACGGCTCGCGGCTGCCTCAAGGAGCGCGGAGATGCTGACGCAGCCCTGAATGAGCGTGTCATGCATTTCGCGGGCCAGCCGCGTGCGCTCAGCCAGGACGGCTTTGAACCGGTCATGAATCTGCTTCATGCGCACCTGATAGGCGAGGATGGAGAGCAGCGCCGCGATCAGCACGCAGAGAGCCACAAACCACGGCGTGCGGTAGAAGTAAGGCTTTTTGAGGAAGCCGATGGCGGCGTGGGCCGTGTGTCCGGGATGGTCCGTCTCCCAGGCTTCGATGAGAAACGTGTATTGGCCGGCAGGAAGATTGGTGTAGGTTGCGAGCCGCTGCTGCGCGTTGGCGTAAGTCCAGCCGCGATCATATCCGTCGAGCCTGTAACGAAAGCGCAGTCCCTCCTGCGACCGCAGCAACACCGGCTCATAGGCAATCTCGACGCGGTCGCTGCCTGCATCCAGATCCAGTTTTCCCGGCAGAGAGGCGGGGCGGCCATCGACCCTGACGGAGTCGATGTTCAAATTGGAGATGAAGGGGTGCTCGAGTTCATCGGGCCGGATGCTCCACAGCCCCTGGCTGGTGGGGAACCAGGCTTCGCCGGTTGCGGTGAGGGCGCCGGCCGGCTGCGTTCCCCCATAAAACTGCACGGGCTTGCCGCCCTCATCGGCGCGGAAGATTCGCAGCGAAAGAAGCTGTTCCTTGTCCGTGGTATGGGCATCCAGTTCGCCACGATTCAGCAGCATGACGCCGGAGGGGCCACTGAACCAGAAATGGCCCTGCTTGTCTTCAAGAATGCAATAGATGCTGTCGCTGGCCAGTCCGTTGGCCGTGGTGTAGTGGGAGAGTTGACCATTGCGGTAGCGATAGAGGCCGTGAGCGCGCGTGCCGATCCACATTCCGCCGTCGGCATCCTGATGGAGGGCCCACACTTTCTCATCGCCGAGCGCTGCGGTCATGGCGTCATGGAAAAACCCGCCATTTCTGAACTGGCTGAGTCCATGCTCGGTGCCGATCCAGATGGTTCCGTCACGATCTTCGAGCAGCGAGCGGATGCTGTTGTAGACGAGGCCATTCTGACCGGTGTAGTTTTGAAAGCCAGCTCGATCGAGGTGACTGACGCCGTTATCGGTTCCGATCCATAGGGAGCCATCCCTGGATTCGAGAAAGACGCGCACAAAGTTGTTCACCAGGCCCTCGTGGGTGGTGAAGTGCCTTGTTCCCTGGGCGGAATGACGATAGACGCCGCTGCCGTCGGTTCCGATCCACAGGGATCCGTCGCGGGCGCGCAGGACGTTGCGAACCCGGGCCTCATCCATTCCAGGGAAATGGAACCGGACGGCACGGCCGGAACGCACATGGACAAGCTGATTTGACGCAGCCCACAGCGATCCGTCTGAATCCAGAGCAACGGTGCCGAAGTCGGAGTCGGCGGCCGTCGGCAGGGCGAGGACCCGCACCGGGGTGCGGCTCAGCCGCATCATGCCGGCCTGGGTGCCGATCCACAGATCCCGGTCGGAATCGGCAAAGATGGACAGCACCGTGTTGCTGACCAGTGGCGAAGGCGCCTTCAGGCGGGTTACACGGTCGCCGCGAATCCTGAAGATGCCTTCGCCGATTGCACCGGCCCACAACTCTCCATTGGGCGCCTCGCGCAAGGCGCGGATGGTGCCGGCGACTCCGGGAACCGGCTCGAACCTTTCGTGCCCTGGCCGCAGCCGGTATAACCCGCCCACTGTTCCCACCCAGATGACTCCGTCGGCCGTCTGCAGAAAAGACTTCACCTTGTTGCGGCTGTCATTGTCTGGCAGGGAATACTCGCGGCTCTGGCCATCTTTCAACGAGTAAAGGCGCGACCCGCCCACCCAGATGCGACCGGTGCGGTCTTCCAGCACGGCATGAACGTTGAAGACGGGCAGACCCAGCGGCTTGTCGGCTCGTTCCAGGCGGCCGTTCCTGGCCCAGAAGAGCCCATCGTCCGTGGCCACCCACAGCAGGCCGTTGTGGTCTTCCGCGAGCGCCCGCACAAAGTCGGCGGTCTGGCCCTTTTCCGTAGGATAGGCGTGAAAGACACCGTTTTGCCACTCGATCAGTCCGCTGCCGTCCGTGCCGATCCACAGGCGGCCGTCATGGGCTGCCAGCAGGCAGAAAACGCTGTTCTCTCCAAAGGCGGGCGTATTCTCATGGGCAAACAGATGGAAGTGCGCCCCGTTAAAGCGCAGCAGCCCACCGCTGGTGCCCACCCAAAGATAGCCGTCAGGGGTTTGTGCGAAGGCCTGTACCGTTTCCTCCGGCAGACCGTCCTGTGACTGCCAGGATCGGATGGTGAAGTTCCACTCATTGCCGCTCGTCGTGCGAGAGTCAACCGCCGGTTGCAACGCTTGTGAACTTCGACCGGCCAGCATGAACAACGCCATCACTCCGAGCAGAAAGCCTTGCAGCAGCAGACTGCCGGCGCACAAAGTTGCTTGCCGATGCGGGAGCAGGCGACGCGCATGTTGGGCAGAGATCAGGTGGAAGCCTCCAGAGGCCAGCTCATTCTTACACGGTTCTGCATGGTGCGCTGTGAGCCGTCAGCCATCTTCGCTCATTGTGGAGGTGTTGAGCAACCCCCGGCGGCGATGCAAGGAAGAAAGGAACCGAAGGCAGCCCACAAATATTTTCCTCCAATCCTACTTTCTGCCGATTCAAACGCTGCCAAGACACGCCTATAGTGAACTCGCGATAGGATAAGTGGCTTCACGGCGGGTCTGCGAATGCCGTGCAGTTGCAGCAGACTTGAGCAGAAGCTCAAGAGGCGGGAAATCTGTGTGGATTTCGCGCTTGGATGAAAACGATTCCAGCGGCACGCCATTGTGGCCGATCGAATCAAGGATCTGATTCTGGTGAATGATCAATATGAAGACATGGCTTGCCGCCAGTACTGTTGCCGCTGTTTTGGGATTGGCCTCCGCACTCCCAGCACAACAGGCGCCTACTCCTTTATTGATTGACGCAACTGCTCCTGCGCCCGCGCCGGAAGCCGGCTTTTTGAACATGGGCGGCGTTTCGCCCGCTGGGCGCCGGATCTCTGTCGACAGCCGCAACCTCTCGCTGGATGGAAAGCCCTGGCTGCCGGTGATGGGAGAATTCCACTTTGCGCGGTATCCGGAGAAGTATTGGCGGGAGGAACTTCTGAAGATGAAGGCCGGCGGGGTGCAGGTGGTGGCCACCTACATCTTTTGGATTCATCACGAAGAAGTCGAAGGCCGGTTCGACTGGTCGGGACAGCGCGATCTGCGCCATTTTGTTGAGTTGTGCAGCCAGAGCGGGCTCTACGTTTACCTGCGCGTCGGTCCCTGGGATCACGGCGAAGTGCGCAATGGCGGCTTCCCCAATTGGCTTATCGACAAAAAGATTCCGCTGCGCCGCAACGATCCCGAGTATCTGCGATATGTGAGTCGCTTCTACGGCCAAATTGGCAGCCAGATCAAGGGCCTCCTCTGGCAGGATGGGGGACCCATCGTCGGCGTGCAACTGGAAAACGAATATGGCGAGACCGGCCCCGGCGCGGGCGCGGAGCACCTTGCCGAACTTAAGCGACTGGCGATTGCGGCGGGCATTGCACCGCCGCTGTTTTCCGTTACCGGCTGGCCGGGCCACGACTATCCCGCGCACGAGGTGATCCCCGTCTCCGGCGGGTATCCTGACGACTTCTGGACAAGCCTCACCACCGACTCTCCGCCCAACCCGGTGTATCTGTTCACAGCGGATCGCGCGCGCGCCGAAATGGGCGACATGGCCCTCGGCGATCCTGCAAGCAAGATCGATCTTCGCCACTATCCATTCTTTGCCGCCGAGCAAGGCGCCGGCATGGAGACCTCCTATCATCGCCGGCCTCTGCTCAAGGCCGACGATATCGCGGCATTGACTCTGACCGCACTGGGCTCGGGCGTGAATTTTTACGGCTATTACATGTTCCACGGGGGCGCCAACCCTGCCGGCAAGCTGACCACGCTGCAAGAGTCCATTGCAACCGGGTACCCCAACGACTTACCCGTCGTTTCCTATGACTTTCAGGCGCCGCTGGGTGAATATGGGCAGGAGCGGGAGTCCTTTCGCAAGATCAAAAGTCTGCACCTGTTCCTCGAATCTTTCGGATCGGATCTTGCAACGATGAGCCCTTACGCGCCGGATAAAGGACCACAGGGCGCGGCCGACGCCAGCCTGGCCCGCGTCATGCTACGCGCCGACGGCAACCGCGGATTTCTTTTCGTCAATAACTACGTACGCAAACTCGAGATGCCCCAGCGCCAGGCATTCCAGGTAAGGATCAAGTTGCCCACGGAGACCATTGACTTGCCGGGCACGCCCATCGAGGTTCCGGCAAACAGCTATTTCATCTGGCCGGTCAATCTCGACCTCGGCGCGGGGATGCTCAAGTACAGCACCGCGCAGTTGTTGTCGCGCCTCGACAATGGAGCGGAGACGACTTACTTCTTCTTCGCCATTCCCGGCCTGCGCACGGAGTTTGCCTTTGACGCGGGCAGCATCGCTTCAGTCGCTGCTGGCAGTGGCTCGGTCATTCGTTCCGAGAACACGATCCTGGTCCAGAACGTGGAGCCGGGCAAGGATGCCGCGTTGCAAGTGGCCGGCAAGAACGGGCGCAATGCGAGGATTCTCCTCCTGCGCGAGGCCGAGGCGGACCAGTTTTGGCGAGTGCCGTTCGCAGGGCAGGATACGGCGCTTCTCTCTCCGGCAGATGTTTTTGCGGGAGACGATGGGGTGCATCTCCGCTCCGTCGAGATCTCGCGCATGGCGGCTTCGGTCTACTTGCCGAGCGGGCAAAAGGATAAACCGCATTCGCTCTGGCGTGAGGAGGCATTGGAGGTTGAACCGCGGAAGATCGACTTCCAGTGGAGCAGCAGCCGCGAAGCCGCTTCCCGGCCGCCTATCCGCATGGCCTCTCACGTCGAAGGACGGGATCGCCCCATGCCTCTGGCGCCCGAAGACGCCGACTTCGCCGGAGCCGCGGCGTGGAGCCTGAAGATCCCGGCCCAATCCATGAATGGCCTCAGCGACATCTATCTGCGCATTCGCTACGCGGGCGATGTGGCCAGGCTCTCAGTGGACGGCCGCTTGCTGGATGACGACTTCTACAACGGCCGTGCGTGGGAGATTGGACTCAAACGATTCCTGCCGGAGTGCTTCGACAAAAAGCTGGAGGTCAGCGTACTGCCGCTGCCGCGCAAGGCGCCCATCTATCTGGACGCGCGCGCCTGGGAATGGATGAACGCAGAGGGGCAAACTGCCAAGGTCTTCGGAGTGGAGTTGCTTCCGGAGTATGAGGTTGTGCTGAATCCGCCCAAACCATGACACGCGCCGCATCCAAGCTACAATTGGAGGACGCCAGGCCGGCGATTGAGAATCTCAAGTTGGCGGTTCAGACGATTTCCGGAAATGCCGGACGCAATTGGCGCACAACGGGCTGCGCATGGGCACTCGTGTGCGTGGCCCTTCCAGTCTTCCCGCAAGCGCCGCGCGGCGGTATCCGGTTTCGTGATATCGCGCATGAATCTGGCGTCAATACCGAACCCCACACCTCGCCTGACAAACGCTACCTTGTCGAGATGATGGGCGGAGGTGTTGCCCTCTTCGATTGTGACAACGACGGCAAACTCGACATTTTGACAGTGAATGAATCCACCGTGGATCGATACTTGCACGGCGGCGAACTGATGGTCACTCTCTATCACCAGGATTCCAAGCTGCACTTCTCAGACATCACGGTGCAAGCGGGACTCACCACGCGAGGCTGGGGCATGGGCGTCGCCATTGGGGATTTCGATAACGACGGCCTGCCGGATATCTACGTGACTGGTTATGGCCATAATGTGCTCTATCACAATCTGGGCGGCTGCAAATTTGAGGATGTGACCGAAAAGGCGCATGTGGCGGGCGGCGGATTCAGCGTGGGAGCAGCCTGGGCCGACTATGATCGCGATGGCTATCTGGACCTTTTTGTCTCTCGATACGTGAATTCCGACGTTCATCGCCTTCCTCAACCGGGTTCGAGAGCATTCGACTATCAGGGTGTGCAAATGGAAGTGCCCCAATTGGACGGGCTAACGGATCTTCTGTTTCGCAACCGCGGCGACGGCACTTTCGAAGATGTCTCTCGTAAGGCCGGTGTTGACAATGCAGAGATGCGTCTGGGCATGGGCGTTGCGTGGGGCGACTACGATAACGATGGATGGCCCGATCTCTTCGTGACCAATGATATGGGCCCCAATTACCTCTTCCACAACCGGCACGATGGCACATTTGAAGATGTCGGTCTCTGGTCCGGTACCGCCGTCGATGAGCAAGGCAAGTCCCTCAGCAACATGGCTGCCGACTTTGGCGATGTCTACCACGACGGAAACCTTGACTTGCTCATCACCCGCTACAAGCACCAGCCCATGAGCCTCTACCGGAACGCGAAGTCCCAGGGTTTTACCGATGCTACGCGGGCATCGCACCTTGGCCGCGGTTCCGACGCATTTGTGCGCTGGGGAAGCGGCTTTGCAGACTTCGATAACGATGGATGGCCTGACATATTTGTGGCGAACGGAAACTTCAGCCAGCTTACCGATTCGCTCCCCCACGAACCCCGCTATCGAGAGCCGCTCCAAATGTTTCACCATAACGGAGACGGCACCTACACCGATGTCTCCGATCAATCCGGGCTGAACGACGGACCGTTGCAATCGCGCCGGGGCACGGCCTTCGGGGACATCGATAACGATGGAAACGTCGATGTGGTCGTCTACAACGTCGGCGCGCCGCCTTCCATCTTCCTCAACGAGACCAGGAATTCGAATCACCGTGTTTTATTTCGCCTGGTGGGCACAAAGAGCAACAAGGCCGCGATTGGCGCAAGAGTAACGGTGACCACATCGTCAATGGAGCAGATCGACGAAGTTCGCGGCGGCGGAAGCTACCTGTCGAGCAACGATCAGCGCCTGCATTTCGGATTGGGCAGCGAGAGGGTGATGAAGCGCGTCCAGATTCTCTGGCCCAGCGGCCTCAAGGAGGAGTTAAAGGACGTTCCCGCCGACGCTATCTACACATTGGTCGAGGGCCAGGGAATCAAAGAGACCGTGAAGCTTCCAGCGCCGGGCAAGTAGGCTGGTTGGCGGAGCGTTCCATGCGACCTCAGCAAGCGCCAGCGGCCAACGAAGTTCAGATTCGCGGGACTTCCGGAACGGCTTCGGGGCGAAGACTACACCCTTACGGGCTTGTCTGTGCAGCAGCGATCGCTTGATTGAGCCGGCGAGCTTCAGCGCTGTCGGGGTCTATCTCCAGCGCATGCGCCACTGCCTGTTTTGCATCCTGCCACTTTGCCTCGTCGGCCAGAGTTGCCGCCAGGTTGATCCATGCCACGACATAGGAGGGAGAAGCATGGACTGCCGCACGATAGCAGCTTTCCGCCTGCGCAAGGTCACCGCTTCTTCCGGCCAGATAGCCCATCTGGTTCTGCGCCTCAGCCAGGTTGGGGTTCAGCTCGATGGCGCGCTGGAGTTCGGCTTTTTCATTGACAAAATCATCTGTCTTATCAAGCGCCTTGGCAAGTTTGTAGGCTACAAGGGCCTCCTTGGGATCCTTGGCGAGAGCTTCCCGATAGAGCGCGACGGCCTGTGCGGCATCTCCGGCAGCCATTGCGCGGTCGCCGGACTCGATTTTGCTCGCGGCCAGAGTTTGATCGGCCTCGGCTTTCCTCATGGTTTGATAGAGGCGCAGCTTTTCCTGAGCTTGTTCGACTTCGCCAAGGTTCTCGAGAACCCTGGCCAGTTCGTATTGCACCGCAGGCCCGCTGTCGCCCAGTTCGATTGCCTTTTCCAGATGCTCCCTGGCGCCTGAAGGATCCTTGAGTTCGGCGAGCACGCTGCCCAGCGCTTCTTGAGACTGAAGATAGTCGGGCTTGAGAGCTACCGATTGCTCAAGATGAGCGCGCGCCTGCGGAAACTGGCCCGCGCGTATTTCCAGTTGCGCATTCAAATACAGCACTTCCCAGTTGTGCGGGGCGGTCAACAAGAGCTTGTGTCCAAGCTGCGGCGCCGTTTCGGATTTGCTGGAGACAAGGACCCGCAAGTAGAGGACTTGGGTATTCAAGTCTCCTGGATGCCGAGCGAGTGCGGCAGTGAGAACTTTAGCCGCTTCTTCGGGTCTGTCGAGCAGCATGAGAACGACGGCCAGTTCATCGGCGAGCGGGAGAGAATCGGGTGCGGCGTTCAGACCTTCGCGCAGTACCCTGGATGCTTCATTGAGTTGCAGGGTCCGGGCATATGCCATTCCCAGGTTGAGACTTTGCAGCGGGGTTCGTCGTCCCCGACGAGCGGATTTTTCCAGCAGAGCAATCGCCGCGGCGTAGTCCTTATCTTTGAGCAGGTCTCGGGAAAGCCCATCTAGCGCCACCGCCGAGCCGGGATCGATCGCCAGCGCGGCACGCCATTCCCGCTCTGCGTCCGCGATCTGGCTCCCCTGATCCAATGCCGTGCCGAGCACGAGATGGGGTCGCGCGTCATGCGGGTCGAGGCTCACTGCCAGCCGCAAAGGCGCAAGCGCGGCCCGGACATCGCCTGCGGAGTAAAGGCTGAGGCCCCACATGTAAGTGAGGGACGCCGAATCCGGTTGAAGTTTGACAGCAGAGGCAAAGGCCTCAGCAGCGCAGTCGAATTGCTTGCGACCGCCAAACCATGTTCCAAGATCGGCATAAGCCTGCGCGGTGGGCTGGCTCTGGAGACGCGCCTTCATCGACGAAGGGGCGGTGCAGGATGCATGGGCGCACGTTGGTGTCAGCAGGCATAGCAGGACCCCCACCACGATTGCCGGCAGCGGGATATGACAGTTAACACCCGCGCGCGCAGAGCAAAGCTTCGTTGGGACCACTTTCGCAGCCGCTTGAGTAGCCGGGATGTCATCGATCGTTGCCGGCTGAAAATGGCGCATGACCCGGATCTCAAATCCAGAGATTCCCAACATGGCTCCGAAAGCGTGAAGTGCACTGTCGCACGTTGCAGTGTACAACCAATCGCGGAGGCCATGTATACGCCGGAAGTAGGATTGGGAGGGTCCGCATTCCCGGAGACTCCCCTACCCTCCGGAGGTTGGTGGAGATCAGCCTCTAATAAAAGAGCCCGGATGGACTCCAGCATCGAAAATGAACGCCGGGCGTTGCGTAACTCGAACAAATGGCTACATATATGCTTCGAATGCGCTGTTTTGAGGGGTGAAGGAAAATAATCCTCCCTATCCTACTTTCGGCAGATGTACGACCACATTGCGGGAGCGTAATGTTCGACACGACTTGGAAAGTACCGTCTGAACCGATCTGACGGAACCGAACGGCAGATCGACTGTGGCTTCCGGGAAATGAGTACAAAGTGTGCAAGCGAATGAAAACGGTTCCAAACAAGCGCCAAGTCGCTCTGGGCACTCAGGTTAATTCACTTCAGGAGGTGGCTGTGCAAATCATCAATGTGAAGTATCTACGGGTTCTACTGCTGTTGATCCTGGCCGGCTCAGGGCTTCTGGCCTACGGACAAGGCACCAGCGCAAGCTTGACGGGCCAAGTCACCGATCCTTCCGGGGCGGCAATTCCCGGCGCGACCGTAACCATCACGAACGTCGGCACCAACTTTACGCAGGTCGTGAAAACGGATGGCGTTGGGACCTACCAGATACGGCCCGTGCCGCTTGGTACCTACTCGCTAACTATAGAGGCAGCCGGTTTTAAGCACTATGCGCAGACCGGCATCGAGCTGACGGCAAATCTCTCCGCCACCCAGGATGTTCAGCTCAAGGTGGGGACCGCGAAGGGTGAGACGATCAGCGTGACCTCCGACGCCGAGCTGATCAACACCAGTTCGGCGGAGCTGGGCACAACCGTCGGTGAAGCCGCCATCTCGGAACTGCCGCTGAATGGCCGCGACCCATCCATCCTTGTTCTGCTCGCGCCCGGCACGGCCAACGTCATGCAGCGTGGCGGCGAGGGAATCCAGTCGGGCTTCTCCCTGCCCACGGAGACGGGAGCTTCCTCCGGCGGCGGGCGCCAGGGCAGCACCTATTACATGCTCGACGGCGTCTCCAACATGGACAACTACAACGACCTGACCGCGCCCTTTCCGAATTCCGACGCGACTCAGGAGTTTAAGGTCATCACCAACAACTTCAGCGCCATCTATGGCTTTTCTCCCGGCGCGGTGGTCAGTATCGCCACCAAAAGCGGCACCAACGCGTTCCACGGCGGGGCCTTCTGGTTCGTGCGCAACAACGACCTGAATGCCGGGGACTACTTCGTCCACTCGGTGGATCCCCTGAAGCGCAACCAGTTTGGGGCCTATACCGGCGGGCCGGTCCTCAAGAACAAGCTCTTCTTCTTCGGCAATTACCAGGGAACCCGACTGGTGCAAGCCGCCAATTCGAATCAAACCTACACGCCTACCGCAGCCATGCTGACGGGCGACTTCAGCGGCCTGGCCTCCACACCCGGAGTTACCAACCTCACGGGGCCGTTCCATACCGTCGATGGGTTGGCAAATCAATTGGATACGAGCATCGCCAATCTGGATACCGCGGCCGTGCAAATCGCCAAAGACGGATTGCCGACGGCGCCATTGGGCCCACCGACCAGCACCACCCAGGCCGCCAACGGCGAAATGTATTACACCTCCGCGGCCGTCAAGCAAAGCTTCAACGAATTCACGGGAAAATTTGACTATGACCTCTCCCCTACGCAACGCCTGACTCTGCGCTCCCTTACCAACACGATGACAGAGCCCTCGGGGGACACTCCGGGCAACATTCTCTCCGTGCTCAACCTGGCCAACTGGAGTTATGACTTCCAGGAGCGGATGGAGTACTACAACGACGTGCTGGAGCACACCTGGACGATCAATCCCAGCACCGTCAACACCGTAGCCGTCTTCTGGTCCGAGCAAAGCGCTCACAATTCCGCGCCTACGGATGACCATAACGGCAAGCCCATGTGCTTTTCGCGCTACATCAATGTAACCGAACTGCCGGGCCAGTGCTGGATGGAAGGCTTCGGCGCGAGCGGCGGAGCCGGAGGATTCAACGGCGGCTGGACAGAACCTTCGCAGGAAGTGCGCAACACCTACGGCTTCACGGACACCCTCGCCAAGACCGTAAAAAGACACACGCTCTCGGCGGGAATGGACTTGCAGCACCAGTTCGCCGAGGAATTGACGCAGTACCCCGCCACGCCGATCATCACCTTCAACGGACACTACACCGGAAACGGACTGGCGGATTACCTGCTTGGTTATATGTCCGGTTTCGAGCAGGGGGCTGGCGAGATAGCGGATGTTGCCGGCTGGCAATTGGGGCCGTACTTCCAGGATGACTGGCGTATGCGTCCCAACCTGACCGTCAACCTCGGCTTGCGCTGGGATCCGAATTTGGCTCCCACTTCGGCCGGCGGACGCGGCGCCGCATTCGTTGCCGGACAACAGAGCACCAAGTTCCCCAACGCGCCTCTGGGACTGATCTTCCCCGGAGACCAGGGATTGACAGCCGCTCTGATGCCGGACTCGTATGGATATTGGGAGCCGCGCCTGGGCGTGGCATGGCAGCCGAAGGGCTTGCCGCATACGGTGTTTCATGCCGGATTCGGGTTGTTTACCGGCCCGCTCGAGTATTCCTCGTACAATCACGCGGCCGATATCGCGCCATTCAGCCCGACCTTCTCCTTGTACGGAAGCAACTGTGCCGGCGGCTGCACGGCAGGCGCCGACGCGGCAGTTACCGGCTGGTTGAGCTTCGACAATCCCTGGTCAACCAACGCGGGAACGAACGACAAGAGTCCGTTTCCCCCGTTCGCGTCGGTTTCCTACGTGCCTCCATCCAATTCGCCAATCGCCAGTACGGGGGTTAAGCTGGGCCAGTCGTTCTCCCGCAACTTCAAGATGGGCATGACGCAAAGCTGGAATGTTTCGGCAGAGCAACAGCTCAGTTCGACAACCGTTCTCCGCTTGGCGTATGTGGGGAGCGAGTCGTATCACCAATCGGATGCCCTCGACAAAAATGCCTATACGAACAACGTAGCCCCATATCCGGATTTCACCAACATCTACGAACTGGACAGCAATGGCACCGCCAGCTATAACTCCCTGCAGGCAACCGTCGATCACCACATGTCGCATGGCCTGCAAGTGCAGTCGAGCTTCACCTGGTCGAAGGCCATCGACGTCGCCAGTTCCGGCAACATTTCCTTCGGCAGCCCGTATCTCGGGGATCCGTTCGATCTGCGCTGGAATCGCGGCGTCTCTTCTCTGAGCATTCCCTTCAACTCGGTCACCAACTTCATCTATCATGCGCCCGACATGAAGGGGAAGAACAAGCTGATTCAGGAGACTGTGGGTGGATGGGAGCTGAGCAGCATTGTGACCTGGCAATCGGGCAATCCATTCACGATTCAATCCGGCGCCAGCAACAATTCCGGCTCGAATCAGTACCTGGATCGCGCCGATCGCGTGGCAGGCCAATCGCTTAATGTCCATCAGGGATCAAAGTCGCAGTGGATGAATAACTACTTCAACACAGCGGCGTTCACCAACAATGCCGTAGGGACGTTCGGCGACAGCGGAAAGGACATCATGTTCGGCCCGCATTACTTTGGCGACGATTCCGCGATCATGAAGAGCTGGAGCCTGATGGAAGGCATCAAGCTGCAGTTCCGTTGGGAGGCCTTCAACGCTCTCAATCATCCCACCTTTGGCAATCCCTCCGGTGACTACGGCAACACTGTCACTTGGGGCAACTTCGGAAAAATCGGCACCACCGGCAACATTCCGCCACGCGTCATGCAGGGCGCTCTGAAACTGACCTTCTAACCTTGCGATAAGAGGCCCGGGCGATGTTCATCGCCCGGGCCTTTTATTGTTTTCGTCCGGATGGACAGTCTGCGATCAGCACTGGCAAGGTTCGTATCCTGATCGCCAATCGAAAACAACTCGGCTGCGGATCGCCGCTGGAATTGAACATGGTTGGCGATCCTGGATTTGAGCCTTCTCCGGCGGGCTCGATGAGTGCCTGATTACATCAACTGACACCGAGCTTGCGGGTATCCGAGAGATTTTGCAAGCAATCCAGAGCCGGTTGCGGGCGCACTACAGCGGAGACGGGAGCGCGATTTCCGTTGCCGCGAGCAGCCGGACCGGTCGTTGGCGAAACACAAGTTCCAGATATCTACCGGCTGGCCGGCGGCGCCGTCGAAGCCTCCTTGCCCTCCTTGGCGGGTGTCAGTCCGGGCACTGCGGGCGTCGTCGTCACATTCCCTGTCGCGGCTTCGGTCATATCGATGCCGTAGTGCTGCAAGGTACTGGCAAGCGTTTGGTACAGGCCCGCGCGGTCTTTGGCATAGGTGGCGTTGGCCTGCATCAGTGTGTTCTCCGCCGCCGCCAGTGCCCGCTGCTGTTGCAGAACAAGCGCCGTCGTCGAAGCTCCCAGATGCAGCTTCTCCTGTTCCGCGTCCAGGCTCCGCTGTGCATAGTCCTTGGTTGCGATGGAGGCAAGCACCTGCGCGCGGTCGTTGGTCAGCGCAAACAGCGCGTTCACCACGCTGATGCGGATTTGCGTGTAAAGCTGTTCCAGCCGCAGTTCGGCTTGCCGGTACTCGATCAGCGCTTGCGCCTGCTGCGCCTGCGCCGGCCGGTTGCGAATGGGAATCGTCAGGCTGAAGCCAACGCCCTTGTCGGGCGCCGAGCTGTTGAAGAGGTTCTGCAGGACCGTGCCATAACCGGCGCTTGGGAAGTAGCCGGGGGGATACAGGCCTCCAGTCTCGAAGTTGAGAGCGTCCGGGCTTTGCGAACCGCCCAGGGCGCTGGCGTTATAGAAGCCGTAGGCATCGAGCGTCGGCAAAAGCCCATTCTTCGCGCCCCGCAGGCTGATCGCGTCGTTCTTCAGCGTAAGCACCGCCTGTTCCAGCACCGGGCTCTGGCTGAAGGCCTGTTGCACCAGTTCGTCTACCGGCTGCTTCTCCTCGGGAAGCTCCTCCAGGCTCACCCGGTCGGTGGGAATCACAGCCGCCGCTATCAGGGCAGGATCGTTGAGGTTCCGCGCGATGGCCTGCTTGATGATCTGCTGCTGGTAATTCAGGCTGCTCTGGGAACTGATGAGAGCCTGCTTGTCGGACGCCACCTGCTGGTCGGCGTTGAGCACGTCCAGCGGCGCCATGGAGCCGATCTCCAACTGCCTGCGATTGTCGCTCGCCACCTGGCTGCTCTGCTCCAGCCCGCGCTGCTTGGCCTGCACGTCCTCATAGGCGTTCACCAGACCCCAGTAGATGTTCTCCACCTGGTTCACGGTGTAAAGAATCTGTTGGCGGAACGTCGAGTCGGTGATGCGGCGATTGTTGATCGCCTGGTAAACATAACGCTTGTTCACAAAGATGCCGGCTCCATACAGCAGGTGCTGGGTGACCTTTGCGTTGAAGGAGGAATACAGCTGCGGACTATAGTCGACAAAAGGGTTGTTGGTCGTGATGCGTTGGTTGCTCAAAGCCACACTCAGCGCCGTTCCGGTCACAAAACCCTGGTTGTACGTGAAGTTGTATTGGTCGGTGTTGGTGGTCAATGAGGACAATCCGCCGGAGAACAGCGTATTGGACTGCGGTGAGGTGGCTCGCTCCAACTGAACGGTAGTGGTGACCGAAGGATCCCGGTTCTCCGGCGTGGGACCGGCGCCCGAAGCGGTGAGCGTCAAACCCGCAGTGCCGGAAGCCACACCACCGGTTGAAGCGCCCGGCCCGCCGCCCGTGCTCGAAGTCGACAGGTAACCGCCCTGCGTAAAGCTGTTGACCACCGCGCCCGAGCCGAACAAAACCGCACCTGCCTTGGCCCGCAGCACATCGAGGTCCGCCAGGTCCATGTAGTAGCGGGAGATGGCAATGTCGTAGTTGTTCTCCAGTGCCAGCGCCAAGGCGTCCGAAAGGCTCAGGTAGATCTTGCCGTTCTTCACCAGGTCGGCAAGGCGCACCGAGTTCACAAAGCTGGCCTTGGGCACGGTCGTGGGCATGTACGCCTTGATCGGGTTGCCCAGAAGGCGCCCGGACGGCTTTGAAAAATCGCGCTGAGACGAGCGCAAATCCAGCGGTTGCGTCAGCACCGGCGCCGGTTCCGCAGGCAGGTCGGATGCCGACTGGTTCGGAGTCGTAGCGGTTGCCTGCTGGGCAAATCCTGAAGGCGCTCCCGCTGCCAACGTCAGCAGCACCACGGCAATCGCGTGCAGCCGCTTGCCCGCCCGCGCACGACCCATGCGTGCAGCCTCACTCCGCCTCTCAAGCTCTTTAGTATCAGATGATTGCATGGTTCCTCTCCTCGAATTGCTGGGGCGAGTCGAGCGCCCCTCATCGGCCATAACCCAAGCCAAGCCCGAAATTTCGTCAAAATACCCGCTCCAACGCTTGCGCCGACCTTTACGGCTCAGCTCGAACCCGAAAACCGTGTCCGGAATGGTTCCTCTCCACGAACTGCTGAGGAATGTGGGGTGCCATTCTTCAAGACGACCGAAGAGCCTCTCCGGACGCAAAAACGCCGCCGTTTTCCCGTACGAAAGCCCCAATCCCCTGTTCAATTCCGTGGCCGGCGCCCGCCCGCGCTCCCAATTGCGACGCGACCGCGCCCTCCGCATCCGAGCTCTGGCGCGGATGCCGGCCCTGCACCCTCCCGCCGCAACGCTGGCGTCGGCACACGTGAGCTAGTACATCTACGCTCCTTTCGCCGGGGAAGTTCCGCCTGAGCCTGGAGAACGTGGGCCCGACAAAGCTCTTCGAACCTTGTTTCTCCCCGTTCGCCACCACGGCGCGGGTAAGAATCAGCCAGTTCAGCTTCCAGCATCTGGTTGACCGGATGGGGAATCGGACCCCGACTCGACCATTTTCCTCTGCCAGCAACTCCATTCACTCAGACTACCTACCCGCCGCGCCGGAACCAGTACTTTCTTGGCCCGGTATCAACTCGCTAAACAAATGAAGACGATGCGCCTGGAAGCGTTTCGCTGGAAAAACCGGCCCCTTTCGTCCTTCCCATTGGCAGACCGGATGAAGATGCCGTCGTAACCGGAAGATACAGCCTGCGCCCTGCCTTTATACTGAGGTGTTTGCCAAAGGCAGGCGCACGGGCCGGCAAACGGCCTGTCCAGCAAGGAGCGGGCATTGGCTCAAGCGGAGATTGGCATTATCGGCGGCAGCGGGCTCTACTCGATGCCCGGATTCACCAGCGTGCGCGAGGAGCGCGTGGAAACACCCTTTGGCTCGCCTTCCGACGCTTTCGTGCTGGGCGAGCTGGAGGGCCGCAACGTGGTTTTTCTTGCCCGGCACGGGCGCGGCCATCGCATCCTGCCCTCGGAACTGAACTTCCGCGCCAACATCTACGCCTTCAAGAAACTCGGCGTCGAGCGCATCCTCTCTGTTTCGGCCGTCGGTTCCCTCAAGGAAGAGCACCAGCCCACCAACTTCGTAATGCCCGACCAGTTCATCGACCGCACCTTCCATCGCATCTCCACCTTCTTCGGCGAAGGCATTGTGGGCCACGTGGCCTTTGCCGACCCGGTCTGCGCCACGGTGGCCAAAACCGCGGCCGAGGCCTGCGCTGCGGTGGGCGTGGTGGGCAAGCTGGGCGGCACGTACGTCTGCATGGAAGGCCCGCAGTTCTCCACCCGCGCCGAGTCCCATCTCTATCGCAGTTGGGGCGCGGACGTGATCGGCATGACCAACCTGCAGGAGGCCAAACTGGCCCGCGAAGCGGAGATCTGTTACGCCACCGTGGCCATGGTCACCGATTACGACTGCTGGCGCGAAGGCCATGACTCGGTAACCATCGAGGATATTGTAGCCGTGCTGCACCAGAACGCCGCGAACGCGGCCAAAGTGGTCAAGGCAGCGGTCGCGGCCATGCCCACAGAGCGCGCCTGCGCCTGCGCCTCCGCTGCCCGCTACGCCGTCCTCACCCAGCCGGACGCAATTCCCGAGGCGGCGAAGGAAAGGGTGGGACTGCTGTTTGGCAAGTACCTGGGGTGGTAGCGGAGTTAGCGTTGTTAGTGGAGTTAGCGGCGCAAGCGGAGTTAGCACGGTTGCGCCGCAAGCGAGTTATTAACCTAAACAACTGAGCAAGAGAGGAAGAACAATGGCAATCACCGTGGTGGGCAGCGTGGCCTACGACTCAATCGAAACGCCGGCAGGCCGGAAGGACCGTTGCCTGGGCGGCGCGGCAACCTACTTCTCGCTGGCGGCCAGCTTTTTTACCGATGTGCGCGTCATCGCCGTGGTGGGCGAGGACTTTGGCCCTGAGCAGGAGGCGGTCTTCCATGCGCGCGGCATCGATACGCGCGGCATTGAGCGCGCCCCCGGCAAGAGCTTCTTCTGGGAAGGTTCCTATCTCGACAACCTGAACGAGGCCAAAACCCGCGCCACCGAACTGAACGTCTTTGCGTCCTTCGAGCCCAAGATTCCCGAGGCCTACCGCGACTCCGAGTTCCTGTTCCTGGCCAACATCGATCCCGTCCTGCAGCGTCGCGTTTGCGAACAGATGCCAGGTGTTCGCCTGGTGGCCGGCGACACCATGAACTACTGGATCAAAGATCATCGCGCGGCCCTGCTCGAAGTCTTGAAGGGCCTGGACATTCTGCTCATCAACGACACCGAGGCCCGCATGTTGGCCGGCAACAACAACCTTGTGCAGGCGGCGCGCGCGGTGCTGGTGCTGGGACCGCGCACATTGGTGGTCAAGCACGGCGAGTATGGAGCAACTGCCTTTTTCAGCAACCGCAGCTTTTCACCGGAAGGCGAATACGCCGAGCACATGTTCAGGGCTCCGGCGTTGCCGCTCGAAGAGGTGGTAGACCCCACCGGCGCGGGCGACAGCTTTGCCGGCGGCTTTTTCGGCTACCTGGCCTCGTCCGCCGCGGCGGACGACCTCAACCCCGCCGCGTTCCGCCGCGCCATGTTTTACGGCAGCGTGATGGGTTCGTTCGCGGTGGAGCGCTTTGGAACCGAGCGGTTGCAGCAGCTCTCCCGCAAGGAGATCGACGAACGTTTCATCCTCTTCCGCGAGTTGACCCACCTTGACTGAAAGGCCCATCTCGCACGTGGAAGGCCTGTTGGTGCTGGCCTCCTGCGCAACAGCATCGATGGCGGCAATCGTGTGGAGTTGGCGCCATGGGGCCATGCTCAACTATGGCGATGCCGTCGCCCACCTCCACATCGCCCGCCGGGTCTTCGATTCCCACCAGCCGCGCTTCTCGCAGTTGGGGTCGGTGTGGCTTCCGCTGCCCCACATACTGCTCATTCCCTTTGTCCAGGTCTACGCCTGGTGGGCCAACGGGCTCGCCGGCGTCATTCCGTCTGCGCTGGCATACCTTGCTGGCTGCGCGGGAATCTACCGCCTCGCGCGCCGCTGGCTCCCGCCCCCCGCCGCCGCTCTGACCCTGGCATTTTTCGCCGCCAATCCCAACCTGCTCTACCTCCAGACCACGGCCATGACCGAGCCGCTCTTTGTCTGCGAGATGATCTGGATCGCCGTCTGGCTGGTGGAATGGCGGGCCAGCCTCGACGATGACCCCAAGCGAGCCAGGCGGCTGCTCTGCTGGATCGCATTGGCCCTCGTGGCTGCCGTCTTCACGCGCTATGACGGCTGGGTAATGGCTCTGCTGGCCTGGGTAGCCGTCGGCCTCACGCTGGCCCGCCGTGGCGGGCTGCGCTCGCCCGTCTTCTGGCTGGCAAGCGCTTTGGTCGTCGCCGCGCCCGTCGCGTGGTTCATTTACAACGCCGCGGCCTTCGGCGATTGGCTCTACTTCCTGCGCGGTCCTTACTCCGCCAAGGCCATCGAAATACGCACCTCCGTGCCGGGATTCCCACCGCATCCCGGTTGGCACAATCCCTGGGTCGCGCTCCTCTTTTTCCTCAAGGCCGCGGAGCTGGACGCCGCTGCCGCCGCCTGGGGCAACGTGCTGCTGGCGCTCAGCCTCCTGGGCGCCGCCTGGGCCTGGCTCAAGGCCCGCCGCCGCGGCCTCGCCTGGGCGCTGCTCCTGGGTCTGCCGGTTCCCTTTTACGTCTACTCCGTAGCCTATGGCTCGGTTCCCATCTTTCTCCCCGTCTGGTGGCCCCACTCCTGGTACAACCTGCGCTACGGAATCGAACTCCTGCCGGCCTTCGCGCTGGGCCTCGGATTTGCCGCGCAGTTCTGCCTCGCCGCCGTGCGCGAGTTCAAGCCCCGCGAGGTCGACCCCCGCTGGGCAAACTGCGCCGCCGCCCTGCTCTTCGCCCTTGTCGCCCTGAATGCCTGCCTGATGCTGCGCGAACGTCCGCTGATCTACGTCGAAGGCACAAAGAACATCCAGGCGCACCGGCCCTATGAAATGCAGATTCCGCCCGTTCTCCGCGCACTGCTCGCCGGCCGGCCCGGCGGCGTGATTCTGATGGATACCTCGGTCGATCCCGAGATCGTTGCCCTCACCGGCATTCCGCTGCGCCAGACCATCAACGAAAGCGACCTCGATCTCTACCGCGACGCGCTGGCCGCGCCCTCCGCTCATGCCGCCATCGTCCTGGCCCTCGACGGCGACGAGGTGGACCGCGCCGTACACGCTCATCCCGCCGGCCTCATTGCATATCGTCGCTTTTCAGCCCCCGGCCAGCCCTCGGCCACGATTTATGTCTCCGGTACTCCCGATTCATCAAGCCTGAACAAGGAGGCCGGCGCGGTGATAGCATCGCTCCAGGAAATCCCATGAGTTCGCCCTTGGCACAACTCGCCCAACCCTTCGTTTTCGACCGGCTGCAACAGATCGTGGTGGTCAACCACGCCATCGGCCGCCTGCTCGTGGCCTGTCTGCTGGGCGCTCTTGTCGGCCTGGAGCGCGAAGTCAATCGCAAGGCCGCGGGCGTGCGCACCAACCTGCTCATCTGCATGGGCAGCGCCTTCTTTACGCTCCTCTCGGCGGTGTTGGCAGGCGACGCCAACCCCGACAAGGGCCGCGTGGCCTCTAACATCGTCCAGGGCATCGGCTTTCTGGGCGCGGGCCTTATCCTTCACAACCGCAGCCGCGTCAGCGGACTCACCAGCGCGGCCAGCATCTTCGTCGTCGCCTCCATCGGCATGGCCTGCGGCGCCGGACTCTATGCGGCGGCTGCGGTGGCGGCTATCATCGTCATCCTGGCGCTGGAGCTGGTCGGATTTCTTGAGCGCCGCGCCAACCTCAAGATTTACCCCCTGATGTATGAGGTTCGCGGTCGCGATCAGACCCAGATGCTGCAGTCCATCCTGGACGCGATGGATGCCGCGAAGGAACGGCTTACCGGCGTGGAGCGCGATGCCATTGGCGAACTCCAGCGGATCAGCTTTGCACTCACCGCAACCAACAGCCAGCATGAACGATTGCGCGGCAAGCTGCTCGCCGAGCCCGCCATCCACAAGTTGTTCACCTTCCGCGATCCGGAGGAAGATTGATTCCCTTCACCAAGGCCCACGCCTGCGGCAACGACTTTCTCATTGTCACGGAAGACACTGCCGCAGACCACGACTGGGTAAATCTGACGCGCCGCCTCTGCGCCCGCTCGACCGGCATCGGCGCCGACGGCATCGAGTTCTTCGCCTGGACCGGACCAAAATCCGCCCGCATCCGCCTCCACAACGCCGACGGCTCCATCGCGGAAATCAGTGGCAACGGCACCCGCTGCGTGGCCGCGTGGATGGCCGAAGCCCTGGGCTCGAAGCCCGGCGACAAGCTCGAAATCATCACTGACGCCGGCCCCCGCATCTGTCAGGTCAATGCGGTGAGCACAACTGGCGGATTCGCCGTGGAAGTGACTACCGGCATGGGCATTCCCACCTTCGCGCCCCGCACCGTCGCGCTGGCCAATGGCCTTCAGGTTGCTGGCGTTGAAGTCTCCACCGGCAATCCCCAGTTCGTCATCCTCGTCGACAACCCCGACTTCGCCGTCGCCGGCTACTCCTGGCGGACCCTCGGCGCGGAAATCTGCGTCCATGAAGATTTCTCCCACCAGACCAACGTCGAGTTCGTCCGCATCGTCAGTCCCACGGAAATCGAGATTCGTATCTTCGAGCGCGGCGTTGGCCCCACCAAGTCTTCGGGCACCGGCAGTTCTGCCTCGGCCGTGGCGGCAATCGCCCTTTATGGCTGCCGTTCGCCGCTCGCTGTGGTCGCCCCCGGCGGCGCGCAGACCGTAGCCTGGGACGGCCCCGGCGCCGAGTTGCTTCTCACCGGCCCGGCCGCTCTCATTGCCCGAGGCGAGGCCTGGTAATCATGACCGATTTGCTCAGACCGCCAGCAGTTCCCAACGATGCTGTCGTGGCCATCGTCTCTCCGGCTTCCACGCCGCAGCCCGAGCGCGTCGAACGCGGACTGGAGGCATTGCGTTCGCTCGGTTACGCGCCCCAGGCCGCCGGCCACGTTCTCACCCGCGGACCGCTCTACTTCGCGGGAACGCCCGAGATGCGGCTGCGCGATTTGCACCATGCGTTTGCCGACGATGAGGTCCGCGCCATCTTCTCCACCCGCGGCGGCTACGGCTCGCACTACCTGCTGGACGGGCTGGACCTGGACCTGATCGCCGAAAGCGCAAAGCCCTTCATCGGCTATAGCGACCTCACCGCCCTCCAAATGTGGCTGCTCGATCAGCTGCAACTGCCCGCCTTCCACGGTCCCATGCTCTCTGCGGATTTTGCCCGCGAGGACGGCATCCACCTGCCCAGCCTGCACGCAGCCCTTTCCGGGCAAACCTACACCGTCGCGGCGGACGAAGGCTTGCGCACTTTGCATCCCGGACGCGCGCGCGGCACTCTTTACGGCGGCTGCCTTTCCATCCTCGTTTCGCTCCTGGGCACGCCCTTTGAACCGCAGACCGAAGGCAAGCTCCTTTTTCTTGAGGACACAGGCGCCAAACCCTACCAGATCGACCGCATGCTGTGGCAGTTGCGCCAGGCTGCCAAACTGGACGGCGTGCGCGGCATCGTCTTCGGCGAGATGCTCGATTGCGCCTCGCCCGGCGCGCCGCTTGAACTCCTCGAAGAAGTGATTCTGCGCGTGTTCGACGACTTCTCGGGACCCATCGCCATCGGCCTGCGCAGCGGCCATGTTTCGCGCGGCAACGTCACGCTGACTCTGGGCGTGGAAGCTGAATTGGCCACCGCCGATGAGGCCAGGCTGCGTCTGCTCGAACCGGCGGTGATTCCGTGAACCTATCCCCATCGCCCCGCCACATTCACCTCAGCGCCATCTGCGGCACGGCCATGGCCTCCCTCGCCGGACTCCTGCAGTTGCGGGGCCATCGCATTACCGGCTCCGACAAGGCCGCCTATCCGCCCATGAGCGATCTGCTGCGCTCGCTCGGCATCCCCATCCTCGAGCCCTACGCTGAAACCAATCTCGATCCTGCTCCTGATCTCGTCGTCATCGGCAACGCGCTCTCCCGCGGTAACCCCGAAGTGGAACGCGTGCTCGACCAGCGCATTCCCTTCACCTCGATGGCCGCTCTCCTGCGCGAGGAGTTCCTCGCAGGCCGCGAGTCCCTGGTCGTCGCCGGAACCCACGGCAAGACCACCACCACCAGCATGTTGGCCTGGATCTACCAGGTCGCCGCACGCGAAAATCCCGCGCTTGAGCCCTCGTTCCTCATCGGCGGCGTAGCGGAGAACTTTGCCACCAGCTTCCAGCTTTGTCCCACGCGCAGCTTCATTGTGGAAGGCGACGAGTACGACACCGCCTTCTTCGACAAGGGTCCCAAATTCCTGCACTACTTTCCCGATGCGCTCATCCTCACCCACGTCGAGTTCGACCACGCCGATATTTACGTGGACCTCGAAGCCGTCAAGACCGCCTTCAAGCGGCTGGTAAACCTCGTCCCGCGTCGCGGCGTGATCGTGGCCTACGACGGCAGCGCCAACGTCACCGAGTGCGTCGAGCGCGCATTTTGCCGCATCGAGCGCTACGGCTTTTCATTGAGCGCGGACTGGCGCATCCGCAACCTGCGCGGCGGAACGGCAAAGGGGGATGGCCTGACTTGCTGGGAAGTCTGGCGCGACGGCGCATTGTGGGCCGAATTCGAGATGCACCTGGCCGGCGAGCACAACACGCTCAACGCCACAGCCGCCGCCGCGCTGGCTGCTGGCCTTGGCATCGGGAAAGAGGCAATCCAAGCGGCTTTGGCCAGCTTCAAAAGCGTCAAGCGCCGCCTCGAAGTGTGCGCTGAAATCGGCGGCATCACCATCATCGACGACTTCGCCCACCACCCCACGGCCATCCGCGAAACACTGCGCGCGCTACGCTCCGTCTACCCCCAATCGCGCCTCTGGGCAGTGCTGGAGCCGCGCTCGAACACCTTGCGCCGCAAAGTCCTGCAGGCCGATCTCGTCGACAGCCTGCGCCTCGCCGACCGCGTCGTTTTGGCCGGCGTCTATCAGCAGCAGCGCATCCCCGACGCCGAGCGCCTGCATCCCGAAGATGTGGTGCGGGCGCTCAACTCTTACGGAACCGGGGCCGAGTTATACCCCGATGTGGAAGCCATCGTCAACGGAATTGCGCCGCAACTCGAGCCCGGCGACGTGGTCGCAATCCTTTCCAATGGCGGCTTTGACGGCATTTATGAGAAACTGCCCGGTCGTCTCAAAGAACTTCAACCCTGACTGCTCAGAAAGACCCGTATGCTCTCTTCTCTCGTCTTCGTCACCACAATGGTCATTCTTGGCATTCCTTCGGCCATCCTGTTCATTCCCTGGACCTGGATCACGGGCAACGTGGTGCCGCTTTACAACGCCACCCAATTCATGGTGCGTGCCGGCTTTTGGCTGGCCGGAATCCGCGTGGAGACCGAGGGCGTGGAGCGTGTGCCGCCGCACACGGCGTGCATCTTCATGGCCAACCACGTCTCCAATCTCGACCCGCCCGCCTTGATTCCGCGCATTCCGGGCCGCACCTCCGCCTTCATGAAGCGCTCGCTGATGAAGATTCCCATTCTCGGCACCGGCTTCCGCCAGGGGGAGTTCATCGCCGTCGACCGCACCGGCAGCGCGGTCAGCGCCCAGCAGAGCGTAGCCGCCGCCCGCCGCCTCCTGGATAAAGGCATCCACATCACCACCTTCGTTGAAGGCACGCGCTCCAAAGACGGCCGCCTGCTGCCCTTCAAGAAAGGCCCGTTCTACTTGGCAATGCAGACTGGCGTGCCCTGCATCCCGGTCTCAATCTATGGCACTGAGACCATGATGGCCAAAGGCAGCCTGCGCATCCGCCCCGGCACGGCGCACATCATCTTCCACGCGCCGTTGTATCCCTCCCACTTCACAACCCGCGAGGATCTGCTCCACGCCGTCCGCACCGCCATCGCCTCCGGCCTGCCGGAATGGATGCGAACTTGAAAAATCAACCGCCCTGCGGCTGCACGATCACGTCATACCCGTCGTTCAGCAGCTTCTGCCGCCATTTTTCGGCCACGTCGCGGCTGCTGAAGTGGACCGCAACCCGCGAGCATCAGGCGTTCGGGCCAACTGCTCAGGGAATCCTCACCCAGCTCTCGGTCCGCCCCAGCAGGGAGATGCCGATAAAGCCGCGCATATGGAGATTGTCCTTCCCGACGGCCCAGATCTTGCCCTTGTATTCCTTTCCATTCTCCGGGTCCACGACAGTTCCGCCCACCCAGTCATCTCCCTCCGGATGGAAGTTGCGCATCATGACCATGCCCAGAATGAGCTGGTTCTTGTACTCGCCGGAACACTTGTCGCACACATCGCGCGGAGTGCGGCCAGGGCGCACCTGCGTGACGCGGCCAAAGAGTTTGCCGTTCATCAGGTAGGTTTCCGCCTGGCCTCCGGGTGTGCCATCGCTGTTGACGATCTGCCAATGCCCGATGGCGTTCTGAAGTTTCGGCGTGAGTTGCTGCGCGCGGGCTCCAGCAAAGGAAACCAGCGCGAGCAGAGCAACAGCGAAGGCGCAGAGGCATTTGTGTCGAGTCGTTTCCAAGAGGTCATCCCCTTTGAGTGGATTAAAGAGCCAACGTATCAGAAGTGAGCACCTGTCCATCCGCGGGAACTTACCGCTTTCCACCGGGCGCAGACAAATTCATTACGGCTGCACGATCGCGTTATAGCCGCCGTTGAGCAGCTTCTGCCGCCATTTTTCGGCCTCGGCGCCGCTGTTGAACGGCCCAATCCGCACGTGGATCAGCCCATCCGTAGCCTCGCGGTGCGCGGTAACCGCATAGCCGCGCTTGCGCAGGGCCGTCATCAGCACATCCGCGTCTTCCGGCTGGGAGACAGCCGCAATCTGCACCATGAGCGAACCCGCCGGAGCCAGTGCCGGTCCCACTCTCGACGCTGCCGGCAGCGCCGGCTGAGCCGGGTTTGCCGCCGGCCCCAGTGCTGGCCGCACTTGAGGCTGGCCGTTCGATGAGCCGGCCGCGCCAGTCGCCGCCGAACCCTGCGCGCTCCCATCCGCATTCGCGCCCGAGCCCTGCGCGCTCCCATCCGCATTCGTGCCCGAACCCGCAGGCAGCGCCCCATCGCCCACTTGATCGGCCGCCGCGCTCTGCTGTGTCGCCGCTACGCCGCCTGGCGCCATCGCCGAGGGCTTGGGCCGCGAACCGTTCCCCTGCAATGTCTCTTGTCCGCCGGCGCCGGGCTGCACGGCTTCAGAAGGCTCATGCGACCCGTGACGGCCCACCGCGTATCCCCATCCGAAGCACAGCCCGCAAATCAGCACCAGCCCGAAAAAGATGGCCAGCAGCATAGCGGAGCTCAACGTGAGTTCGGTGTCGCGCTGGGGTTCGGCCTGCTCAACCACTCTGTCGTCAAAGACTCCCCTCATAACCGTCCCTGAACTCGATTCATTCCAACAATGCGCGGCCCTCTTCCTTGCGCGGCACAGGGTCTTGCGCTCCGCCCTGGAGCGACGTCGCACGGATTCTCCACTCCACGGACGAAGACCTGTCCGTGGGGGCCCCGGATCGGGAGGTCATCCGGCTCGCTCTACGGCTTTTCCACCCCTGCCTTGGCCGGGATCGACACAACCATCTTGTTCAACAGCGTCAGCAGCTCCATCGGCAGCGGGAAGACGATGGTCGTGTTCTTTTCCACGCCAATCTCGGTCAGCGTTTGCAGATACCGCAACTGCAGCGTCATGGGCTGCGTGGCCATCAGCGAGGCGGCATCCACCAGCTTCTGGGCAGCGTTGTACTCGCCCTCGGCGTGGATGATCTTCGAGCGTTTCTCGCGCTCCGCCTCGGCCTGCTTGGCCATGGCGCGCTGCATCTGCTCGGGCAGGTCTACCTGCTTCACCTCGACCGAGATGACCTTGACCCCAAACGGTTCAGTCCGCTGGTCCATGATGGACTGAATACGCAGGTTCAGCTTGTCGCGATGGCTGAGCAGCTCATCCAGTTCCACTTCGCCCAGCACTGTGCGCAGCGTGGTTTGCGCCAGCTGCGAGGTCTGATAAACGTAGTTGGCCACCTTGATCGCGGCATCGTTGGGGTTAACCACATAGAGCGTGACCACCGCGTTCACCTTGATGGTGACGTTGTCGCGGGTGATCACGTCTTGGGGCGGAACCTCCAGCACGTCCTGGCGCAAGGAGATGCGCACCATCTGATCGATCGGCCGGAAGACCAGGATGATCCCTGGCCCCTTCGGCGCTGGCAGGGCGCGTCCCAGCCGGAAGATGACCCCGCGCTCATACTCGCGGAGAATTTTGATGGAGTTGAGCAGATACAGGACAAAGATGGCGATGACAATCAGAATCGTAGTTGACATTTCGCTTCCCTCTCTCACCACGGATTGTACTCCAGCGGAGTTTACGCGTGGGAATCCGGCGACTGGACCCCCTCGGCCGGGGCCACGCGCAGCAAATACTGCTCATGCCCCACCACCCGCAACGGCGTGCCGGCGGCAATCGGCTCACTGGCCACGGCCCGCCAGATTTCCCCCTCCACCAGTACATGGCCCTCGGGTGTTAGCGCCTCCATGGCCTTGGCTCGGCTGCCTACCAGGGCCGCCGCGCCCAGCCGGGTCTTCATGCGGCGGGCGCGCACCGCCAACCTCACCAGGAAGACCGTGATCCCGCCAAATCCCGCGCTCACGGCGATGGCCACCCACGGGTTGATCGCCATCTCCGGCACCGGCGCGGCCACCAGCGTCAGCGCCCCAAACGCCAGGCACACGATCCCCGCGGTCGCCAGCGCCCCGTGACCGCCAATCTTGGCTTCCAGCACCAGCAGCCCCAGCGCCGCCACCAGCAACATCACAGCCGTATAGCGAATCGGCAACAGGTTCAGCCCGAAGATCGCCAGCAACACCATCAGCGTACCCAGCGCGCCGGGAACGATGGTGCCCGGCGTGTTGAATTCCAGATAGATCAGCAGCGCCCCCCCCACCAGCATCAGCAGGGCAATATTGGGGTTCACCAGCCAGCCCAGCAGTTCATCGCGCAGCGAGGGCTTGAGCACTTCAATCCGCGCCCCCGCCAGGTGCAGCACCAGTTTTGCCCCGTCCATGCGGGTAATCGTGCGCCCATCCAGCGCCGCCAGCAGTTCGGCATCGCTGGTTGCGGTCAGGTCGATCAGGTGCTGGTCCAGCGCCTCCTGGGCGGTGTAGGAGTGCGACGAGTGAACGGCGGCTTCGGCGGCCTCGGCGTTGCGGCCCCGTTTGGTCACAAACGAGCGCAGAAACGCCTCCGCGTCGTTCTCGATCTTCTCACTCATGGTTTTGTCCGGTTGACCGCCGAACTCGATGACCGGGTGAGCTGCTCCGGCGTTGGTGCCGGGGTCCATGGCGGCCACGTCCGCGGCCTCCAGCAGAAAGAACCCCGCCGACCCCGCCCGCGCGCCAGCCGGAGAAACATAAACAATCACCGGAACCCGCGAGCTCAGGATGGCCCCAACCATGCCGCGGGTCGAGTCCAGCAGCCCGCCCGGTGTGTCCAGCTCCACCAGCAGCGCCTGTGCTCCATTGGCGCTGGCCCGCGCAATCGCCCGGTCCAATTGCCCCGCCGTCACCGGCTGAATGGTGTCGGACAGAACCAGTTTCTCCACCAGGGGCTGCTCGGGCAAAGCCGGAGAGCCCAGTCCCAGGAACCCCAGAAACGCTGCCGCAAACAACCCCGCCAGAACCGCGAACCCGCGTGTGCGCTCGACCATGGCTTGCTCCTTCAGGACCACCCGTTACAGCCCTACTTCTTCTGTCCTTCCCTGGCCTCGATCCGTTGACGCAGCTCCTGCGCCGCCCGGTTGCTAGGCTCAATCTTCAGCGCTTCGCCCGCATCGTAGCTTGCCTGGCCCAAATGTCCAGCCGCAAGGTCCAGCCGGCCCATCACCAGGTACGCCTCCACCGAGGGCATCATTTCCAGCGACGTGCGCGCCTCCTTGCGGGCGGCCTCGGCGTCGCCGGTCCGCTCCCGCACTTCGGCCAGCCCCGCGTGCGCCTCGGCAGCCTTGCCGTCGGCGGCGACGGCGGATTGATACAGCCGCTCGGCTTCCAGCAGCAGCCCGCGGTCCAGATAGTCCCTCGCCTGGACCGCCAGTTGCTCCGCGCGCTTCTTGGGCGTCAGGGCCGCCAGCCGCGAATCGTCAATCTGGTCCAGCATCGTCGCTGCCTGGCGAAAGGCAACCGCATCGAAACTGCGCGCAATCCGCTCCAGCGGATCGGCCTTCGCCTCCGCGTCCGCCCCCGCGGCCTGCTTCACGGCAGGCTCTTTCCACGACTCTTCCAGCGCCTCGGCCTCGCTGTCATTGGGACGCAACCGCAGGCACTGCGCCAGCTCCGTCAAGGCCTCGGCCGCATCTCCGTGCCGCTTCAGGCTCACCGCCAGGTTGAAATGGTAGTCCGCCGCGTTGGGGTCGGCGGCCACCGCAGCCCGAAACAGCGCAATCCCGTCGTGCCCCTGCCGGCTCACCGCAACCCCCTGGTTGTTCACCACCGCAGCCAGCGGCAGAACTCGCGCCACCCCGCCAAACGCCTCCTCGGCCCTGGCATAGTCGCCGGAAAAAACCAGCGAAAGCCCGCGGTAGAAACCTGCCTCCAGCGCGTCGGGCCCCTGCCACCTGGGGTCGCCGCTTCCCACCTTGGCGAAGGCCGCCGCGGCCTGCTCGTACTGCTGGCCGTTGTAGTCCTCCCGGCCCAGCGCCATCCACGCCGGCCCGAACTCCGGGCTCAGGATCACAGCCTGGTTCAGGTGCCGCAGCCGCTCCGCCTGGTCCGGCTCCGTAATCCCCCGGATGTACTGCTCGAATGCGTCCACCCGCATCCCTTTGCCCGCAGCCACGAACGTCTCCTCGGCCACGCTGAAGCCGGGGTCCAGTTGCCGCGTCAGCTTCCACGCCAGCGAGCCGAAGACCGCAATCAGGTCCCGCATCTCCCCCCGCGCGGTCACCGCCTCGCTCATCCGCAGGTGCGGCACGTCCACCACCTGCGCCTCGGCCACAATCCCCGTCCCGTCGGTCAGGAAGCTGCCCACAATAATCGAATCGGCGTCCAGCGTCTGCGCCAGCTTCAGCGAACTGGCCCGCGAAGGATGAAACCCCTGCGGCAGCCCCAGGTGGTCCAGCGCATACAGCCGGTCCGCGCGGCTCATGGGAGCAAAACCCGCCGAAGCAAACCGGCTGCTCAGAATCTCCGGCGCCGCCTCCCGGATCCACTCCAGGCTCGGCAGCCCGCTCCGGTTCTCAAACGGCAACACCAGCAGAATCCGACCCCGTCCCGCGCCAGACCGATCCGCACCGCTGTTCCCAGCCGCCTGCCCGCGCGCGCTCGCCGTCATGGCCACAGCCAGCACAAGCCCCAGTCCCAGGCTTGCAGCTACCCGCTTCACCTGCCGCATTCGAGATGACAAAAAAGTATGCACAACAGCCTGATTATAGGTCGTAGACCGGAATTCCGTCGGCTACCGTGGCCGATCTGGTATCCCTCTCGCCGCCTCGAACTGCCGGTTGAACCGGATCAGCGCCACCCATTGCCCCTGGTCTTCCTTCTTCCAAACCAGATCTCCGCCCAACTCCCTGGCAATAACCTCCGGCGGCAGATCGTGGTGCAGCCCGAAGTACCGCTCGTCCAGTTCCGCGCTCTTTGTACCCAAACTCAGCAGCGGCCGCGGCGGATCGTACTTGGTCGAAAAAACAAGCGCCGCCGAGTACTTCTCCGGCTCGCCCGCGGCCCGCTCAATCTGCGCTTCGGTAAAGTCCTCCACCCGGTAAACGTCGTACGGCTTCTTAAGATACCCTAGCTCCGGCCGCGTCAACTCATCGGTCATCGGCCACGCGGAAAGCACCGTCGCTCCCGGGTACCGCTTGTTGAGCTGGGCAATTCCCGCCAGGTGCAGCCGAACCACGTGGGCGTAGTCCAGGTTGTCTTCCGGCGCAAACCCGTACGGCGGATTGATGGACAGTCCCACCACAAACGCCGCCGCCGAGAACGCCGCCAGCCCCTGCCAGAACGGAACCCGCCGGTAAAACGTCGCCACCGCCACCAGCAGCACCAGCGGGTACATGGGCAGCAGATAGCGCGTCAGCAGCGCCCCGCCCAGCACGCTGAAAAGCAGCGCATTCGCCAGCAGCAGCAAGAGAATCCGCCGCAGCGCCGCAGCGCCGATCGTCGCCCGGTCGTGGCCCTCCGCATCCAGCCGCGGCTCCAGCAGCAGCGCCGCAAACGTCATCAGCACCGGCACAAACAGGTTCATGTGCGCCGTGAGGTGCAGCACGCGATGCCCAAAGGCTGCCAGAATTCTCACCGGCTCCAGCGTAGCCTCCGCGTTGTAGCGCAGGTACTCGGGGTTGCCGAACAGAAACCCGGTCTTCGCGTAGTGCCAGCCGTACCACGCCGCCAGCGGCAGCACGCAGCTTGAGAGCCACGCCGCCTCCCGCCAAAGCCTGAACCGCGCCGGCGGCCTGGCCCGAAACCCCTCCACCAGGCTGACCGCAGCCAGCGTCAACGGAACGGCAATCGCCGTCTCCTTGCAGAGTGCTGCGGCAGCAAACCACAGCGCCGCGGCCCACGGCTTGCGATCCCGATCCGGCAGCGCATACACCAGCCCCCACAGCGTGCACGCCGCAGCAAAAACGTCTGCGTGCGCCAGCGTGCTCTGCGCAAACCAAATCGGATAAAGCCCGGTAAGAACCACGGTCCAGAAAGCCACCGCGCCCACGCCCACCAGCCGCATGGCCAGCCGCCACACTGCCAGCAGTCCCAGCGCCGCCACCATCAGCACGGCCTCCCGCGTGACCTCGGGATAAAAGCCTGAAAGCTTCCACCACAGCGCCAGGTAGATGCTGGCGAGTGGCGGGTGCGAGTTGGCCGTCGTCGTGATCGGAATCAGCGAGCCGGTGCGAAAAAAGTCCCACGCCGCCGGAATGTAGTAGCCAGCCTCATCCCAGTAGTAAGGCAGGCGCAGCAGGGTAAAATGCGTGACATAAAGCGCCATAAACACCACCGGAAAGATCATCCAGAGGGGCAATGGCGCGTCCCGCCGCGGCTGCACCAGTCTTGTCAAGCGCAAGTGATTGCTCCTGAGACCGAAGAAACTTCTGAACAAGTCGACGCTTTGAAAGGGCGCGGTTTTAGCCGTGCCATAAATGTCGCAAGCTTAACGAGGGCTTTAGCCCCCGTGGGAATGCGTCCCGCAGCAGGAACTCAATAAGAAGCTCCTCTATCAGTTCACAGGTCCTTGCGGAAAGTTGTGGCCGTGCGGCTCCAGGTTCAGCACCCCGAAGGCCTGCTCGTACTGGGCAAGATTCTGCCCCAGCACGTTCCACAGCGCCTTGGCCTGCTGCGGACTCAGAAAGATGGCCTGGTGGTTGCGGATAGTCACCTGCTCGGGGCTTTCGCTCGAAGCCAGGCCGAATACAAGCTGGAAGTCCCACACGCTCACGCGCACCTGTACGCTGTTGGCGTAGGACTCGCGGTAGTCGGCGGTCTGGGCAAGATTCAGTTGGGGCTGTTGCGCGGATGGGCTCATGGTTTCACCAGATTACTCCCGCCCGCCCCAATCGGACCAGCCAAGCCAGGACCAGTCCTGCCGTACGCGTCGCGCCCGGAAGCCCGACCCTCCGCCGGCCTGCCCGATGGCCTGCGCGGACAAACGTGGCCCGCTGGCCTGCGCTGATAAGGTTGGTGCGAAAGGAGGGACTATAAAGCCATGTCGCTTAACCCACAGAGAGTAAACAACTTAGGCTGAATTCAAAAAAGCCTCAGTTAGGTTTTTGCAAACGTGGGTATTAGCTACAGTAGTTCAACTACAGGAGAAGTACATGGCAAACAGAGTTGCAACCTTAGTACGGAATGCCAACCTTCCCGGCATCGGCTGGCGTCGGGGCACCCTTATCAAGTCCAAGAATGGCAGGTTCAAGCCCGGCTACATGGTCTACAACGGGCAGGAGTATGCGGCACCGAACGGCACCTACCAGGTTCGCACCTATGAAGGCACCAAGGTGAAGTACACCTCAGTCGGCGACGACCTCGAAGCCGCACAAGCCATCCTTGAGAAGCTGAACGCTACTCGCCAGATGGAAGCAGCCAAGACTATCCTCGGCATCGCAGTGCCTGAGCCAGACGAAAAAGAACAGCGCAAGACGCTTGCCGAACTTGTCCAGAAGTATATTGACAAGAAGAAGAGCCCCTCGCACGGTTTGGGCTATGCCAGCATCCACTTGTACGAAGCAACGCTGAACAGCTTCCTTGCTCAGGTCAAGCGGCAGTACGTTGCCGATGTGGCCGAGGAAGATGTCACCCGCTTTTGTGACACTCTGAAGAAGCAGGGGTTCAGCCAGAAGAGCCGTCTCATGCGGTACACCGTCGTGCGTGGGTTCCTCCGGCATTGCGGTGTGGCCGTGGAGAAGGTCATTGAAGCCTCGACGCACAAGCGGCTGTCGGCGAAGCCGGACTTGCACACCGAAGCCGGTCTATCGTACAAAGTTGAGCGTGTCGTCTAAGTACCATACCGAGCATCAGTGAGGTACACCATCCCCCGATTGATTCGGGGCATGTGAGCGTCGGGGTCAAACACTATCCTCCTCCGGCCCGTTGCTGACGGTTGACGAGTTGGTCGGGGTGTCCGAGGAGAACCTTGCTCGGCCTGTACTGCCGGAGTTCGCCACAGAGGGGGCAGGTTACTTGTATTGAATGAAATGGGAATTCCTTCACCCCGGTGGGAACAGCTCGCTGACAGTCTTTGCAGGTGACGACGAACTGCTTGCGTTCCTGCATCTGCGCTACCGCGTTGCGGCAGGGGTGGCCTTCCCCGGCGCAGCTTTCGTCGCAATCACCGCAACCACAAGCGCACCGAGAGCCAAAAAAGCCACCCCCAACGCCACCCAATCATCCGGTTCAAAGGCCACTGCTGTTTTTCTCCCTCGCGGTGTCATTGCGCTCATCTTCGGGTCTTCGTCCATAGCTGCTGCCACCTCTTAGCTAAACCTTCTCTAAAGGTAACGCATTCCGTCCACAATTTGTTGCGGTCAAATAGGCTCGATCAACTCTGGACTGATGTTTCTCACGTTGTTAACTGCCCGGCTCACTTTCCATGCCTTCATCTCGTCAGTCGAGTACGGCCTGAGTAGGTCGACAGGCAAATGCGCCGGGTCAGCGGGAGCCATCCACCGCTCGTAATCCTTCCGTGCCACGATCACCGGCATTCGGTTGTGAATGGCCTTCAAGAGTTCGTTCGGGTCTGTAGTCAGGATTGTGTATGTTTGTAGCTCCTCACCCGACTGGAGTCACTAGCAATCTTTGGTGCACCAAGTCTCGTGGTTGGGGTGAGTCCATCCAAAATGTGTGACGCCCGCACATCCGCCAAATTCTGCGGTCACTGTTTTTGACCTCCCGCATATGCGGACAGCTTTGAGAGCTGAGAAGGTCGGAGCCAAACACATATGCCCGGGTAACCCTCATCCGGCATTACATACTCTACATGCATGGTGTTAGGTGGGAAATAGCTCCTGATCATGCTCCCCAAACCCTCTGGATTGCTGCCAGTATAGGTGCCATACGCTCCTGCGATTCGGAATCTTCCGAAGTCCTGCGTATCGATCCACGACTTATTGTCATCATGGTCAATTTTCGCGGATTTCAGCTCAATATCTTTGCCGTTGACCTGAAGTTTTGTCACTTTCCCTTCCACATATCCATCCCAAAGCGGCGAGAAGGTTACTGTGCTTGCCTCCGCAACGATATCAAGGCCGATCTGCTTTCTATTCGTTAGAGGTGCATAAATCTCAGGCTTCGGTGGTGTGCTGGAAGTGTCGGCTTGGTTAGTGGACTGGGGACTTGTTCCAGACTGTGATGTGGTGTTCTTGTGGCATGCGCTCGCAAGAAGGAACCATGGAACAATTGCAGTTGCTAATGCAAGTTGCCTGATTCCGAGCCTGATGTTCATCATCGGGGTCGTCCATCCTTTCTGGCCGGAATTTCCGTTTTGCCTTTCGGCTGCGAACCAATATACGCCCGGTTGTCCCTGCCGCGAGACGAGTTTCGATAATGTGATGTGGGACACATCAGGCAGACCTGATGCTACGGTTCATACAACTCCCAAAATCCAACCCTCGATTCTGGCGACCTCTCGTTCGTCAGGCGTCAACACCGGCTTGAGGAAGCTCTCCAGTGAGCCGCTGCGGTCAGCACGTTGGAGCCATGCCGCGGCGGCGTATGCAGCTTGTTCATCGCTGTCCCGGTCATCCCTTGAGAACCGCCGCGTCCACAACGACGGGTAGACCTCCGCGACTACCGATTTGCCCTCGGGAATCTCCCTACCGTCGAAAGGCCAGAAATGGATTGGCCGCTTGCACCAGTTCCTCAGGTAGAGGAGCCAAGGCAGACCGGCGAACGTGGATTTGGCGACAGAGCCCTGCACATCGAAAAGGAAGACCGATTTGGCAATGGCCGTCCACCGTTCGGTCAGGCGGAGCCAAGTGTTCTCGCCCATCCGCTTGCAGCCCTCTCCAGCACCATCGTCTCGAATGAGGTCGATAAAGTTGCCGGGCTCGTCGGTCGGCCAGTGTCGCTGGAAATCAACCAAGAAGGTCGGCCACTCGCTGAACAGCCTGTACTTCTCAAAGTAGGGTAATAATATACTTCGCAAAATGGCGGGATATAGAGGGATAAAGCGGGAAGCAGCGGGATGGTCAGCGCCCTAGTTGCGCTCTATAACTTCTCTGACGATCCGCTCCGGGGCTTTCTGGAAGGGATTTGTGTAACAACAGACTTGGCAAATAGACGAGGAACTAATAAAGTTTTGCGATAGCGGCCACGAGGTCCTTCGGGAGAATCGACTTGCTCATAAGCGTGAAGGCATGGCCTTGTTTGGTGGCAACTTCCATGAGACTATTTGCGGATGTATTTCCAGAAAAGAGCAGAATTTTGCATTTTGGATAGATAGCCTTGAACCTGATTGCCAACTCGATGCCGTTCATTTGAGGCATGACCACATCGGAAATCAAGATGCTTGGGCAACAAGACTCCGCAGCCTGCATCACCTTTTCGGCGTCCGTGAAGGCGGTCGCCTGAAAGCCGGACGCATTCAGGATAGCGGCGATAGTCGATGCGGTTCCCGGCTCATCGTCCACCACGAAGACGGTCTGAGAGTGGTTTTCTGGCATTGCGGAATTTTACCCCCATCACGCCTAAAAGATATTGCAAGGAACTGTACGTGCAGATAACCACGCTGTCAAACTGGCTTCTTTCGTTGCACTTCATTGCCGTGCGTTTTCTGCCACTCGGCTTCCCGGCGCTGCATCTCCTCTTTGGAGACGGTGAATGCCTTGCGGACGGCGTTGTCGAAGCGTTCGGTGTCTGTGTTGCCGGGGACAGGGGGAGCGGGTAGGGGTACCAAAGTCGGGGAGTTCTGCGCCTTGAGAAGAAACGTACCGCTCAACAAGCAAGACAGTCCTACGAGAGATGCCAATAATTGCTTCACGATCCTCATGAACTGAAAATCGTCAAATCCACCGCAGTAGTTTAGACCGTCCTAATCTTGGACATACTTGCGCCCCCAGTTGAAGCAGAATCTCCGTCAATGCACTCACCGAAAACTTTGGAAGAGAAAATCCGAGGTTCCGGGTGACCTTGCCCGCGCAGAACGTTTCCGTTAGTTAGGTGTGCTAATGCGAAACGGTGGCGAGGATGGCGAAGTCGAAGCGAGCCCCTTGCAACTGGAGTCTGCGGTCTCCGCGCCAAAGTAGTCGATGCCGATGTAGCGGTTGAAGTGGGGCATACGCGCTGGTCTACTGCCCGTTCTGCAATCCGATTTTTGTCATTCCAGAGTCTTTCTCCTTCAAGTCCCCGCAGCTTTCCGCGACCAAGAAAAGCATCCGCAGCATGAGTAACAAGGCAGCGACCTACTTCACTGAGTTCCCTCCAAATTGGCTAGATGCTCCCCTTGATAGTCCAAACGACCAAGTCAGCTATGCCGACATTCCTCAAGCCCTCCACGATTGAAACCGGCACGTCACGGTAGACCTCTCTCCCGCTTTCATCGAGCAGCAGATAGACTCTAAGAACACTTCTGGCTCCCCCATCACTGGTTGACTCTCCCGCATCCCACCACTGCCTCACCTTCTCTTGGGCAAGAATGGATTTGAATACTAGGGCATTGTCAGTTGACTTACACGACGAAGAGCCAAGGGCGCTCCCGGCTTCGGTAAGCCGCTCCACACGGCTGACACGAACTGATGAGTCTTGCAGGGTTACGAGCAATTCGAGCGGAACTTCTCCGACAGCTTCACCCTCAACGGAGATGGATACACGCTGAGCCTGAGCCTGTAAGGCTTCCTGTTCCTCCTGCTGGTGCATCCGAGTATCGATAGTTGAAACTGTGTTACTGACTTGCTCAAGACGCCGAGTGTTCTGCTCCACCCGTGCTAGGTTGCCCTTGGTAGTTGCCCTCTTGGAGTAGAAAGCAGCAAAGATGGCAGCTATGGCACTAACCAAGCTCACTATTACAGCAACGATACTAATAATAAGGCTCAGGCGGGCGATGGTGTCAGTATCCAGCTTGATAAGCATCAGAAGGTTATTCGCCATAAGGTCACCGCCTTCGCCACCCTGCAATGGGGGCACCGTTCAAGGCGCAGTTCGTTGCCGTTTTGCATTTGCGGTGATTGTACCGCAGGACAGGTGTGGCATGGTCTACACGGGAAGAATCAAGCTTGCATCATTGTTCCGCACATTCCCAACAGCCTTGCTCACCTTCCATGCCTTCATCTCTTCAGCCGGGTACGGCCTGAGTAGGTCAACAGGCAAATGCGACGGTTCGGCTGGAGCCATCCACCGCTCGTATTCCTTCCGTGCCACGATCACCGGCATTCGGTTGTGTATTCGCTTCAAGAGTTCGTTCGGGTCTGTGGTCAATATCGTGTACGTCTGTAGCTCCTGACCCGTGGCTTTGTGTTTCCACGTGTCCCACAATCCTGCGAATGCGAAGAGACCGTCGTCCTCCATGGCGAGTGCATAGTGCTGCTTGGTCTTCTCATCAATCTTCTTCCACTCATAGAACCAGTCGGCGGGAACAAGACACCGACGACGCTTCCACGGTTCACGGTACGCAGGACTCCGCGCGACCGTCTCCGCCTTGGCATTGATAGTGTTAAATGCCGCCGTGCCGTCCTTCGACCAGAAGGGCACAAGCCCCCATCGCATGACCGTCAGTTCGCGCTCACCCGTCTCCGGATCGAGGCGAACCACCGGCTGGAAGCTCTGTGGAGCGATGTTGAATGAAGGTTCAAAATACGAATCGTCAAAGACGTTCGTGTCGTGTACCTGCATCCACTCCGCGATGCGCTGCTTGTCTGCCCGTCTGCCGTATCTGCCGCACATGGAATGATTATGCGCCCGGAACTCTCTTTGTCCACTTCATAAATTTCTGAACCCAGTCGCTGATGTCTGCCCGATTCTGGTTGAATTTCTTTGTCGAAGGGTGAGTAATCGCACCGACTAAACAGTCTTCAGCACCTTCAACGCTGTACCAGCAGCTTCCCTGTCATCGCCGCCAAACGGAACGAAAAGACCACTTCCATCATCGCGCACTCTTCTCATGCCGGGCGCTTCGGGAAGGCGTGACGGAATAGCACGCCACAGGTTCTCTCCGGTGATGAGCACTCGCTGAGGCTTGACATAATCCACGACTCGGAAGAAGAAGTGCTGAGCGTCTGGATTCAGCAACTGTTCTTTCTCGACGCGCTGTCGGACTCGGAAGACATCGGGTAGAAAGTTGTAAAAGGCGACCAAAGAATAGAAGTCTTGCGGAGAATACGGGTCTCCGTTGGTATCGCAGAACAGTCCTGCAACCTTCGTGAAATACGCGATTCTCTTGCCCTTGATGACCTCGCCCACTACGTCATGAGTGAACTCAGCCGACTTCACATATTCGCCGCCATAGTGGGACATCCCCACAATGAGGAGTCGTCCGATTGACGACTCCTTTCCATAGCAGCTTCCAATCGCTGGGTTATGCCTGTTGGGGTCGAGAACCTTGAATTTACGAAGTCCGTTCATCGAGAGACGCCTCCTTGCGTCCTCTGTAAAGCGTCAGAACCACGCGGAAGTTTTCCACAATGGCGATTTTGAGGCTCAGTTTACCAGAATGCGGTATTTAAGGGCATGGCAGAGCGGAAAGCTGCTCACCTCGCTGTTCTGCTTGGATATTCGACCACGGAATCTGTTGAGTTCTCACAACACACCCAAAATCCACCCCTCGATTCTGGCGATTCCCATCTCCTCCTGCGCCAGCGGCGGATTGAGAAAGCTCTCCAGAGAGCCGGTCAGGTCAGCCCGTTGCAGCCATGCCGCCACGGCGAAGGCAGCTTGCTCGTCGCCGTCCCGGCGTTCGCTCGGAAAGCGTCATCGACGACGACGCTTTTTGTGGGCTGCGAGTAGAAAGCATACTCTGAGCCATGAGAGCGGAGGTTCGGAGGCGCGTGGTGCTCATGATGCGGCTTTCCTCGGCGTGAGCGTTCCTTACCGCCCGTACTTGCCCATGAGTTCCCCTTGCGCCAGCACGTGACCCTTTATCGCCCGTTCCAGTTCATCCTTGGCTCAGTCAATCCCGCCGAACCGAGCCGTTTAGCTCAGTTATTATTCTGCGTCTTTGAGATACTGACTGCGAAGACGAGTCCTTGTTATCGGCTCCCTCATGGTTCTGAACTAAGTCAGCCCATCTGACCGTTGTCCTTCTTAGCCCCACCCCTCACGCAAGGAGGGGTTATGAAACATACCATTAAAGACGATTGCACGCATGTCTATGTGGGTACGGCGCTACTGGTGACTATATTCATGGTGCTGTTTGTCGCCGCCATGCATGGACAAGAGCTACCCAATGCGCCACAGGCAGTAGCCGTGAAACAGCAAATTCCACCGATGCACAAACAGGGTCCACTGTTTGCACAGGGTCCACTGTTTGCACAGCCCGGCAACCTGTACCTTGGAAGCGCTGACTGGTTCCGTGAACGTGAACATTTTAAGCTGGCGAGGGTTATTCCGCTGTTTACACATATTGACTGGAACCTTAGCTTTGGCAAGCCAAAGAAGGCTGACCATGGCAATCGTAAGAACAGATAGGTTTTGATTACACGGTCGCGGACACAGGAAGTAGAGGCGTGTCATAGTGCTCCGAAATGGTTGGTTGTTTCGCTACTTCGCTTCCTTCTTCTGCGCTGCCCACCGTTTCTTCACGGCCTCAATGATTCGTGCTCGACCCTCAGACGACGGGTTCCGCTTCTTCTTCCCGGTGCCTACCGGGCGTCCCGGCTTCCGCTTGACGGCGGTTCCCGTTATCAGGGCACGGGCTTGTTGCAGTTCGGCAATTTCGGCGTCGATGAGGGTGAGAATGTCGGTTGTGTTCATGCGGACAAGTGTAACGCACAACAGATTGCTGCCGGTGAGGTACAGTCTTATTCCTGCGTTGCCGCCTCGTCGGCCACTCTGTGGCTTACTGGGCATACATAACAGGTGACGCTTCCGAGGCGGGGACTGTTTGCGTCAATCGGAAGCGTAGCCTTTACGAGCGGCACGTTGTGTATTCCGCACATAGGCGGGTTCGACCCTTCCTTTTTGAAGCATCGTGTTGCCATGCCGACCTCTTATACGGCCTTGTTTCGGGGGAATGCCGATAGGATATCCAGCCGCTTCACCGAATCGCCCCGGCCTCGCGCCGGGCTTTTCGTTTTGTGGACGGCTTTATTCTACGCGGTTTGTAGGCTTATTAGAATTCTTTGCGTGGTCTTCCGCCGCCGTAAGTCTTCCGCTTGGCAGCAAGCTGGCGGAAGTAGTCGCTCCCCCGCTTGGCCGTCTGTGAGCCTCCCTTGCGCCCCAGGACAGCCGCAGCGGGCATCTTGGCGTGCTTGAGCAGATCGTCTGTCAGAGTCAGAGCGGAGCGGAGCAGTTCCCGGCATCGCACCCCACGGCCTTCTGGGAGTTCCGTTGTGGATAGGATATGATCGGCTTCCGCGAGGAGGTTTTTAATCGTGGCGAGTTCTAGCGCATTCCGTGCCATGTCTTGACGATACGAGCGGCAAAACCGAATTGCAAGCGGTCGCTGTTTTACGTCAACGCACATTTAAGACACTACCGGATTCCTCAATCGCCTTCCCGGTGGGTACCACCCGCACGTTCACCTGCCGCTCCCGTGCCAGCCGGATTCCGGCTATCAGGCACGCGCCGAGTTAAACCATCCCTTTGTTGACTCTCGGCATGTGAGCGTCGGGGTCGAACATCACCGGCCTCCGGCCCGCCGCTGCTGGCGGGTGACCAGTTGGTCAGGCCGCCCGAGGAAGACCTCAGACGGCAGGTACCGGCGCAGTTCACTACAGAGGGGCACTCGACGGTAATGGACTGAAAGGGGAACTCATCCCGGCCAGAGGGCACGTCGCGGCGGCACCGCTTGCAGGTGACGACGAAGGTTTTGCGGCCTGATGGCGTCGGGAACATGCTGGAATGATAGGGGAAGAAAAGGCAAAAGTCTAGTCGCCAGCAGCCGGGACAGGCAGCGTCTGCAACGCAAGCTCATCGTCTCCTCAGCGTGGCGTACTGCTCCTCAGTGAGCTTCAGGAATACCCCGCCCCTTCCCATCTCAATCCCCTGATGCACCATCAGCCGGGTTTCTTGGTCGTTGAATCCCCCGGCACGTTCGACCAGTTCGACCACCTTGTCAGAGGATGCGAAGTGCAATCGCTTGGGTAGGGGAGTCTGGAGGTCGGCTTCGAGGAACTGGCACTGCCAGCCATGATGGCCTTGGAACGACATGTACACACGGTGGGTTTGGTCTTGCGGGGGCATGAAATGAGTATAGGAGAAATAAAGGCGAAAGTAATTCACAGCCCGTTCAGCTTGAACGAGAGCAACTCTATGGAGGTCTTGATGCCAATCCGAATACGGAGCCGTCCACAAATCTAGTAATGTTTTTGTAAAGTTTTCTTCTGACGAGCGACTTGGACTGTCCACGCTTTGACGGTCAAATTTGGGGAATTCTTTCTGTAAGCCTCTGAATCTAGTTTAGTTATGTTTTTGTCGCTGTAGAGGTAGCCCAAACGTCCCCATTGAGACTAAAGAGACTACAGCCTAAGACACGAATGCCCTGCAAGTGCTTGCAGGGCTTGATTTTATTGGGTTTATGACGATTTTCCTTGGCTTTTGGTGCGAAAGGAGGGACTCGAACCCTCATGGGTTACCCCGCCAGATCCTAAGTCTGGTGCGTCTGCCAATTCCGCCACTCTCGCACATTCAAAAAAATGGCTTAATCCACTTTGCCAGTTCGTCCCGGTTATTCCAGCCTCCCCGGCCGCCGCAACAAACCAGGTCCTCGCCTCATATGATACCCCGTCCCTGGCCTTGGTCAGGAATTAGCCAAAGTTGTTGCCGGCACTGCACCCGCCAGGGTGATCGGAAGTGTTCGGAGTTGACTCTCTCTTCGCCTATCCCACACATTTCTAAGTTCTTGGTTCGACGGGAAGATGCACAGGTCGGGGTGATTCTATTCTGCCGCCAATTGGAACCTACACTGAGTTGCACGAGGTCGAGATTCCCTATGGCTCATCTTTGGACCCCGGGCACAGGCGGATGGGATGTGCAGAGGCTGGACGGCGAGCAGTTCGACCTGGATGCGGTTCCGATCCGGCAAGCACAGAACCCTCAACCGGCAGCGCCGGGCGGGAGGGTCGCGCGGCTCTTCCGGGCGGACCACGGAGGAGCGAAGGTGTGGGTGCTGATAGCCTCGCGGAACTCCGATGTTCGCGTGAACAGCCGCGCGTTGCCCGCGGGCCTGTGCGTTCTCGCCGATCGCGATGAGATTCGGGTCGGCGGCGAAGTTTAGTACTTCTCGAGTGAGACGCTGGCCACCGTGGAGACGTTTCCGAGCTCCGACCGGCCGGCATTCTGCGGCCGATGCCGGCAGCGGATCGAGGTGGGCGCGCCGGCCGTTTGCTGCCCAAGCTGCGGCATCTGGTACAACCAGTCCGCCGACCTTCCCTGCTGGATCTACGCCGACAAGTGCACTTACTGCGGCCATCCCACGGCTCTCGACTCGGGCTTTAGGTGGGCTCCGGAGGAGGACTGATGCGTACAGAGGCTCGTTATATTGTGGTGGCCGGCGCCGGCGGCAGCACCGGCTCTCATCTTATGCCCCATCTGGCACGCATGTCGGGGGGTCGAGCGAATCACCGCCGTTGAGCGGGCTTGTGTTCGCGAAACCGAGGGCGGTCCCGCGGGCGTCTCCACTGCGGATATGAACGCCGCCATCTCCGATTTCTTCCTCGCCGCTCCGCGTGCGCTCACCCCGCGTAACGCCAGGAATTATCTCCGCGATTTACCCAGGACGTCGATGTGGTTCGCGTGGATCTTGTCGAGCGCAAGGTCAGTCATCCGCACCGTTACCGCGTGGGGGCGGCGTGAAATGAGCAGACATCCGGCCACCAACGCGATTGCCAAAGCCCTGCCCGCGCTGTGCGGCGCCGATATTGAATTGGGCAATTTCATCGCCGGCGCAGAGCACGCCCGCGGCACTGGCTACGAGGCTTCGCGCGCATTGCTGGCTGAGATCAAGGGCCTTCCCATCCGCCAGACCGGCTACCTGGACAACTGGTGGACGGCGTCCTACTCTGTTCCTCGCGCGGGGGCGACAGCCGCACTGGAACCTGCGCCACCACCAGCGACCGGGCTTACAATCCGCAAGACGTGAGCCGCCGCTTTCTTGCGAGCAACGGAGGATGCGCCTACATCGACATCGATCACGTGGAAATCTGCCTGCTGGAAGTCATCAGCGCGTTCGACCACGTCGCGGCCTGGCACGCCATGCTCCGTATCGTGAGAACCTCTCTCGATAATGCCAACCAAGGCCGGCGCCGCGACAACCGCATACAGGTCTTGGTCAACAACAGCGACGGGCAAGGCAATTCCTACGGCAGCCATCTGAATTTCATGATCGGCCGGCGCACATTCGACAACATTTTCTGGCGCAAGGCGCACTATCTTCAGTTCCTGGCTTCGTTCCAGGTTTCGAGTATTCTGCTTACCGCACAGGGCAAGGTCGGCGCGGAGAATGGCCGGCCCTCCACGCCCTACCAACTTAGCCAGCGCGCCGACTTTTTCGAGACCCTGCAAGGCATACAGACCACCTACAACAGACCTCTGATCAACGCGCGCGATGAAGCGCTTTGCGGCCGGCGCGGCTTCGATGACCCATCGGCGCCGGCGCGCCTGCACGTCATCTTCTTCGACAGCGCCCTGGCGCACGGTTCCGCGTTTTTCCGGGTGGGGCCGATGCAACTCATCCTCACCCTGCTTGAACTGGGCCTGGTCAACTCGCGCCTCATCCTTGACGATCCTCTTGCCGCCCTCCAGTGCTACAGCCACGATCCAACGCTCAAGGCGCGCGCCGAGCTCATCTCCGGAGTGCGCCTCACGGCCCTGGAGCTGCAAAGCGCCTACCTCGAAGAAGTCAAGCGCCACGCTGCCCGCGGCGTCTTCGAAGGGATCGTGCCTCGCGCCGATGAGATCGTCGCGCTGTGGGAAGACACGCTCATCAAGTTTGCAAATGACGACCTGATGGCTCTGGCGCCCCGCCTCGACTGGGTCATGAAGCTGATGGCCATCGAGCGCGCCTTGGAGCGGCATCCCGACCTCGACTGGGACTCGGCCGAAATCAAAGTCATCGATCACATGTATTCAAGCCTCGACAACGATGGCTTGTATTGGGCTTACGAGTCCAGTGGCTTTGCCGAGCAACTTGTTACCCCGGAGCGCATTGGCCACTTCACTGCCAACCCGCCGGCGGACACGCGCGCCTGGACCAGGGCGATGCTCCTGCGCCGCGCGGACCCCGACAGCATAGTGAGCGTCGATTGGGACACAATTACGTTCAAACTGCGCGGCCGGTACTCCTGGCCTACCTACCGCACTTTTGATCTGGCTGATCCGCTCAGCTTCACGTGGGCCGAGGCCCATCCCATTTTTGATAACTCCCTCGATATCGCCGGCCTGCTTGACGGATTGAAGTCGCTTTCCGCCGGCAAATCCCGCTCCTTTGATGTGCTAACTCCCGATGATGCCCTGACTCCCAATGATGTGCTGGCTGCCAGCTAAGTTAACAAGGAGAATACTCAAATGCGCTTTCTTCAGCGATTCAACGACCAACAACTCCGCCAGGCCGGGGGCGATGGCGATCCGGGTTCCGCGGACCTGTTGCAGCAATTCCGCTCCCAGGGAGATCGCCTGCTCGCTGCCGGCGACGAGGCCATCCAACGCGCCCTGGCTGGAAGCAACTCGGAAGCGTTCTTGCGCGCCGGAAGGCAGCAAGGCGGCCAATAGTCATGGCTGAACGTTTGCTCGGAGTCGAGACGGAGTACGCCATCAGCGCCATGCAGGGGCAGGAAGCCGCCGATCGCCGCATCATCGTGCGTCATCTGCTCGATCTGGCGCACACCACGCTGCCCAATGTGCAGGACGGCAGTTCCTCCGGCTTGTTTCTTGAAAACGCGGCGCGCCTCTACCTTGATTGCGGCCTCCACCTGGAGTACTCCACGCCGGAGTGCGCCAACCCCTGGGACGCCGTGCGCTACGTTGAAGCCGGACACCGGACCATGCTCAATCTGATTCAAAAGATGACGGACCAGCGCACCCCGGAGTTGCAGACAGGCTATCGCGTGAACGTGGACTACTCCGGCGCTGGCGCCACCTGGGGATGCCACGAGTCCTATCTGCATCGCATGTCGCCGGCCTCGCTCCCGCCGCACCTCATTCCTCACCTCGTCACCCGCATCGTCTACACGGGCGCGGGAGGATTCGAGTCCTTCTCCGGGGGCCTGAAGTTTACCTTGAGCCCGCGCGCCGCGCACATCGAGCGCACCATCTCATCGGATTCCACCAGCGACCGCGGAATCTTCCACACCAAGGACGAACCCCTGTGCGCAGGCCACCACCGCCTCCATGTCCTGTGCGGAGAGAGCCTCTGCTCGAAGCTCGCGATGTTTGTCAAATTCGTCGCCGCCAGCCTGATCGTCGCCATGGCGGAGGCCGGCCTCTGCCCTGGCGACGCCGTTCAATTGGATTCGCCCCTCGCGGCCCTGCGCACCGTGGCCGCCGATCCGCAACAGGGTCACCAGGTCAAGCTCGATGCGATCGAGGCGGCCAACATGCGCCACAAGGCCGGCCCGGGTGAGCCGCACCTCATGCAACAAATCACGAATCGACGCCGCGAGATTGATTCGCGGCACAGCCCAAGGCATGTCGCCCGCCATGGCGCCACGCTCCCTCTGGGGACAACCCACGCCGCGGCCCCTGAAAGCCTGCAGACCCCGCAAGACATAAGTGCAATTCGCGTGCCAGATAGCCGGCCTATGCGATTCAATAAGATACGGGCGGACCGGGTGAGTTATAAAGTTGAGTTATCGAAGCGGGTTGAGATTTGCGGCCGTGAAAGGTCTTTGAATGGGTGAGTTATCGATGCGGAAGTGGCAGTATCTCGCGCATCGACGCGAGCGGCCGCACATGGCCGGGGCAGGATCGGCCAGGTATGCGCAACCCGAATTGGATATTGCGAAACTCCGTTTCTGAATCAGAATGGACAGTGCGACCCTGGAGGGGGCGCGTATCCTACGGAGCGCTGTCTTTTGCGGGAGGACGGGTCGGCTGGCCGGTCTTCGATACGACCGATTTCCAGAAAATTCCGGTCGTGGGAACCCGCTTGCGTCCCAGCACCACCAAAGGCAGAGGAACCAGCACGAACTCGGTCAGCCATTGGCTGACCATGAAATCGGTGTAGCCCGCCATGGCATTGTCTACCGCCAGAGCCCCCAACCGCTCCCCGAAGATCACATCCGTCACGCTGGGCGGAATCGAGCGGATCAGGTGCCGCGGCTCGTTGGTGATCACGCGGAAGTCTTCCCAATAGTCGGAAGGCTCCAACTCCTTTTGAATCCGGTCCTGCAAAACCTTCGAGACAATTTTCAGCCCGGCTCTGCGCAGCTCATCGGGCGTCTGGCCGCGAACCCGCCGGCCGTTCTTCAAGAAGCTGTCCAGAGCTTCCTGTTCTTTCTTGGAAAGGCCCGCGCGCGTGTCGCTGACGTAGTCCTTCGCATCCGCCGGCAGAGCAGTTTCGGCCATCACGACCATCGCGTAGGGTCCTGCGTTGTTTTGTTCGTCGTCATATCTTTCCATCAACTTGTCGCTGACATGAGCGACAATTTCATCCATGGTCATTGGGTCTTCGGGAATCAGAACCAGGTCGCAAGCCGTGCTGTATCCCGCATGGCTGGCAACGAATCCCGAGTCCGAGCCGAACAACTGGATGATACCTACGCGCGGGTTCGACGAGACCTCGGTATGCATATGCAGAATCGCCTGTCGCGCCTCCTCGACCGCGGAGAGGAAGCCAAAGGACTGCCACACCCATAGAATGTCGTTGTCCATGGCCTTCGGGATTCCCACCACCGACAGATCGTACTTCATGCGCCGCGCATAATGCCAAAGGGCATGGGCACAGCTCATGCTCCCGTCACCCCCAATGACGTACAAGATGTTGATTCCGTCCTTGCTCAATCGCCCAACCGCAGCCTCGAGTTCCGCGTCCCGATCCTGTTCAGTCCCCGGCAAAAGCTCATCGGCACGCGAAGTTCCAAGATAGGAGCCACCGACCTCAACAACCTCACGCACGGAAGAGGCATTCAGTCGTTGCGGAGACAAACTGTCCCTCACCAGCGCCCTTTCTCTCAACAGCGCCTTGAACCCCTCCCGGTAACCCAAGATTTCAATAGAATGCTTCCTGCCTGCCGCACGCTGTCGCTCATGATAGAGGGAATGTCGCAAGACGATGCCGTCGATCACGGCATTGATTCCGGGGGCGATGCCGCCGGAAACCAGGATTCCAACCCGCAGCCTGCCCCCTTTCTTAAGTGGATAGCGCAGCCGCGTCCGCGGCCGGGCCTCCGGCAACGTCAGTTCATTGGCTCCCTGCGCCTGGGCATTCCTCCGCGCGTCCAGCAGCACTCTTGGGCTGTCATCGGAGAGAGTGCCGATGCTCTTGTCGGTGATGGGATTCTCTAAATCGGCCTGTTTCTTCTCGATGGATGGCCATTGCGTCCAGCCGCATTTGGTTCGCAGCGTAGTCAGCAAGGCTTCATCATGATCGCGGAACTTTTCCAGGAACTCTTTCTCGTTATCCACGACATAGCAATTGGGCAAGCCATCTTCCGGAACCCACGCCAATCCCAACAGCCCGACGATCTGTTCTGCCAGATCCCGCGCGAAGTCATAGCTGTGGTCAAGAACGACGGCGCGGACAAAGGTCATGCCTTTCAGGACGGAAAGCGTGTCAGCCGGCAGGTTTTCGACCAGTTGCACGGGAACGAACGGGCATCCCTTCCGGTGCTTCAGGAAATGCTCAATCTCCAGCGCCTGCGTTCCACCCCATATGTCGCCGAGAAGAGCCACCATTCCGTCACAGCCATCGATCGCTTCCGCAAGCTCTTCGTTCAGATCGCCAGCTCGACCATGCAGGGGCCAGTAGAAAGGGTTGATCCCTTGCTTTGAAAGGATGAAATAGACCCAGTCGACAAACTTCTGATTGGCGAACTCGTACTCCTGGTCAACGAACTTGTACGACAAAAACGGTTTCCTAACTGGCATTCCCCATCTCCGATCGTGATTCCCAGGGAAGTAAGGCGTTTAGCGGGAGTCTCATTTTGTCGGCACTGATTCGCACGAATTGTACCGCTCGCAGGCCAGTTTGGAAAGGTCGGACCTGCATCCGCGGCCAAAAGCGATCTTCGGCCAAATCGCACCGGCGCTTTGCGCGGCTGCTCCACGGCGAGCCTTTGAGTTCCCTAACCGGTAACGGGTTTTCCAATGGCGCTCGCTCCCGTCAGTTCGCGCAACCTCTGCAGTTCCCCAAAAAGCTGGACGACTGCCTGTTGGATGTCCGGCGCCAACGTGCTTCGCCAGAAGCGGGAGAGTCCGCGCGTATCCTCCGGCGCCATCGCCTGCAGTTGCCCGAGATTCTCCTCCACCCGCGACACCGACTGATAGGCTTGCTGGCTTCCGAAGTACAGCCGGCTTCGCATCAGCGCCTGCATCTCCACACGCAGTCGCGCCAGCGAGTCGCGCGCGGCGCCACTCAGCCCAAGCCCATCCGCCAAGGTTTTCAATTCCTGCTCGCAGGCATGGATCGCATCATCGGCCCGGCGAATCTTTCGCAGGCATTCCACCTGCAACAAGACAGTTTCGCCGGCCTCGAATTCGCGCCGGCCATAACCCGCCACCAGCCCGAAATGCTGGAACACCGCGCTCAGGTGCTCGCGTTTCAGATCCTTCGTTCCAAAGAAATAGTTGAGCGAACTTAGCACCGACCGCAGCTCGCGCACGTTTCCCGGCCACCGGTGGCGGCACAAATCGTCCAGGATTTCTTTCGGCAGCCTGGCGTCTGACTTGGTGATCTCCTGCCACACCTCCTGGATAATCAATTCCAGCTCAGCCGATGCAGTAAGCCTCTTTCACTGCGAACGCACCGCATCCAGGACGACCGCCGCGATCCGGCTGCCCAGGCTGAACTGCGCCGCGATGCCTACGCCGCGGTGGGCCGGTACGTGGTAGATCATTGCGATGTCCTCATCGCTGTTTGGGACGGCCAGCCGTCCGGCGACCGCGGTGGCACGGCCGAGATCGTCCAATACGCCCGGGAGCAGAATCGTCCGATTATCCAGGTGTGGGGAGACTCCTTTGCAGTGCTCAACCGCGGCCATAGTCAATACGATTGAAACTCGCTACTGACGCACAGCGGGAAGACCTTCATTGACTTACCCCCTCCATTCCACTCAACGTCGCAGAGCATGCGCCTTGCCCTGGCCGCAGCAACAACGCCTTCCATTCGGCATATCGCTGGCGCGCCGCCGCAACGGCCCATCCGCGCGCCAACGGCCGCGACAGCGCTATTCGTCCTGCCAGGTCACCTGGTAAGTTCCAGTCGCGGTATGTTCGTTTTTCTTTGACTTTCCAGCCGTGCCTCGCGCTCCCACGATGGTGTAGCCGGTTTCATTAAGAATCCTGGCAATACCTCGAATCGCTGTCCGGTCCTTGTCCTTCTCCTCTTCGGGAAGCTCCTTGTCTCCGAGACACTCGGCAAAGCCTGCGTACTCTGAAAGTCCCCCCTTGTGCCAAGGAAGCAGGCAGTTGTGCAGCCTTTTCTCATTTTCCCTCTTGTCCGCATAGCACCATCCATCGTTCGCCTTCTGGCGCATCCACCGCGTGTGCTCCATGCAGGCCAACTCCTCAAGCATGTCGGGGGGGAAGACGAAGGGTCGGTCGCCTCCGCGCATCGGCACGATACTGCATCCGGCGTAAGCCAACCTTCCGGGAATATCCCGCACCTGCCCGCGGTTCTGCTTCTTCTCGTCCTCCGGGAGCCGATCGAACTCCACCAGCGAAGGGTGTTCTTTTGTTTCGTCGTTCCTTTCGGGGCCGCATTTCCAGCCGAGTGCCGACAGTTCGTCGCAGAAGATCTTGTGCGCCACCGTTGCCATCCGTTCCACGGTCTCGTCATCGAATTCAAGTTGGTGGACGAGCGCCAGGAAGTTCTGTCCGTCGACGTGCAGATCCAATTGCGCCTTGGTGGGCAGGCTGGAGCGTTCGAACCGGGTCTTGCCGTCGAGCTGGCTCATGGCGATGATCGACTCCATCGACCGCGCTCCGTGGTTGTAGATGTTGGTCAGCAGCATGGCGCGTAGCACGCCTTCATCGATCTGTAGCACTTTGTTCTGCAGCAGGTGCTTGGCGCTCCGCTCCAGCATCGAACGCAACAGGATGGCGCGCCGCAACACATAGTGCGGATCGTCCAAGTCCGTCCGCGGGTTGGGGCCAAGCACATTCAGATAGCCCTTCAGCCGGCTGACAAAATCCGGCACCTTGGCCGCGCGCTGCAGGTTCTCGTCCACGTTCTTGCCGAAACCGTCGAACGTCCAGCTTGTCCCGCCGGCAAACACGAAGATTGCCCTGCCGATCGGATGCGGCAGATCTCCTTGCTTGAATGCCCCATCCTGCATCGGCGCAAGAAAGTAGCGCAGCCATCCATAAGTGCCCTCAAAATCGCTGTCGAACTCGTCCCAGAACACCAGCGGAATCTTTCCGCCGAGTCCGATGTCGCGCACCTGGTGGAAGGCCGACAGCAGCTCATCGAAGGAGCGAAGTTGCGACAGATTGAATTCCCTGATCTCTATCTCGCCGGGGCGGAGCGACATCGCGAGTTGCTTGATCCCGAACGACTTCCCCGATCCGGGAGGCCCGAAGACGGCGATCGACAAGGGGTTCTTCGCACGGTTTTGCGCCACATACTCGCTCACCAGCGAGCCAATGCTGCGCAGGCTTTCGATCTCCTGCCGGTCCACGGTCAGCAATTCTCCAAAGCGGCCCAGCGGCACTCCTTCAAGCGCTTTCTCCGGCCCATTCAAAACCACCTTGCCCGCAAGCGCTGCAAGATCGCTCGAATACCGGTCGCCGAGAATGGTCCAATACTTGTCGCTCATCCGCATCGGCACAGTCGCTCTCTTGTAGGGATTGTCCCCGGAGTTCAGTGCGGCGACGACCGCCTTGACCGGAAACTCGATCTCGACCGCGGCTGCCGGGGCGCCGCGCTGGCCGTAGCCCTCGCGATGCAGGCTGCGCAGCGCCATAAGTCCCGCGCAGATTCCATGCTGGAGGTCGGGATTCCCAGGCGCAAGCATCACTTGCTTCGCGATGCCGGCAGTTACACAGGAGGAGTAGCCCACCATCCGTCCCGGATAACTCTTCTCCCACATGCCCTCGACCACTTCGGGATCGAACAGCAGACTGTACTTCTGTTCCTCGGCGTCCCTTGAATAAAGGAATGCTCCGCCGGCGTTGAACGAGACCACTACATGGGCGCACTTATTAAGGGTACTCAGACCGCGATTGTAGGTAAGCTCCCATACCAAATCCTGGGCCGTGCGCTCCCAGGAAAGCTCGTGGCTGATCTGCACCTGGGTGCGGCGTAGATCGTTCACTGTCATCACCACCATGAGCTTCCTGGCGTGGTTTTTCGCGAGGTGCTTCCAGAGGTCTCCTTTGGCATCAGGACGGCTCGTCTTCACCAGTACCCAGGGGTGGCTGCCGGGCGCCGTCAGGCTGGCGGGCCATAGCTCGGGCATGGAGCGGAATCCCAAAGCTGCATCATCCAGAACCACCAATTCTGCGCTGGGATCGTCGTTCGCCACTTGCGCCCAGTCTCCCGCGGTCTCCGTACTCACGCACTGGTTCACGCCCTCAAACTCCGCGACCCGCCAGGCATCCTTCTCCGTTTCGTGCCCCTTGGCTGCCTTGGAGCCTTTCGCGGCATAGTCAAATGGCATCCAGGAAGCAAAAGAATGATGGAAGCGCGCATCCTCGGGGCCAATCCTGGAATCCTCGGGGCCCCCGGTGCGCCGCGGCGTTTTCGGCTGCCGGACTTCGTAAGCCGCCTCGCTGCGGATCTGGTCGGCGACACCCTGGATCAGATCGGCCAGCAGCCCTGCCCCTCCACGCTGCCACCGCAGCCGGGAACATACCGCCGCCTCCCACACACGATTTAACGCCTCCGGCCCCCGGCCGCGCGCCAGGTTCCAATCCAGGGTGAAATCTCCGCTCACCACAACTGTCTTCGCTTCCGCTTCCGCGCTCATCGCCGCTCTTTCCTCCGTTTCAGGGAAGGCGCCCCAAGTTAAACGAGGCCATTCTACATTGTGGGGGCAGGGATATTTGAAAGCCTCGAAAGCCCCTTATCCACAGGAGAATGTTACGCGCGGTTATAGTTCTGTTATGCGTCTCCGACTCTTTTCGATCACCCTGTCCGCTATCCTTTGCCTCCTCCCGGCTGTTTCTCCCGCCCAGACCGGGAAGCCCGCCATCACTCTCGATGAGTTTCTGAACACGACTGAAATCACCGGCGCTCGCCTCTCGCCCGACGGCTCAGCGGCAGTCATCGCCACCCAGAGCCCCGACTGGAAGGCAAGCACCTGGCGGCACGACCTGTGGCTGTGGACCGCGCCGGCCGGCCTGCATCCGCTGACCCACTCGGGCAGCGGAGAAAACCCCCAGTGGAGCCCGGACGGCACGTGGATCGCCTTCGTCAGCGACCGCGCCATGGCTGGCGAAGCGGCCGGAGCAGGCGGCGGACCGGAGAGCGAATCGGCCAAGGCGGATCGCCTGTGGCTCATCCCGGTCGCGATATTTTGGCCGGTGTCGCCGCGCTGGTCTAGGACGGCCTTGCCGACCCCGATCACCTGGCCATCGGCGGCTACAGCTACGGCGGCTACATGACCAACTGGCTCATCACCCAGACCACCCGCTTCAAGGCTGCCGTCACTGGCGCTGGAGCCGTGGAGCACGCCGCCAACTGGGGCAACGACGACGAAACCTGGGACGACGCCTGGTACCTGGGCGGCCAGCCCTGGGAAAATCCCCAGATTTACCAGTCCGAGGCTGCCCTGTTTCGCTTTGACAAGGTAGAAACCCCCACTCACCTGGTTCAGGGAGGCGCCGATATACGCGTAAGCTATCTGGAGGGGGGCACCATGGAGCGGGCCTTCCAGCAGTTGGGCATTCCGCACAGCTTTCTCGTCTTTCCCGGCGAAGGCCACGGCCTGCCTAAGAACCCCTGGCACGGTTACATCAAGCTGCGCGAGGAACTCAAGTGGCTTGAAACCTATGCCGGCAAGCAGCAGGTCCGCAAGCAGATTTGCGCTGAAGACGCCAATTATGGAAGCCGCGGGACGCCTTCGCGCATCTTCCTCATAGGAACCCATGAATCCCATCGACCATGACCGCCAACACGCCTTCCAACAAACGCTCCTGAGCGCCCGCCGCACCATGCTCATGAGCGAGACGCTGAAGCTGGCCATGGACAGCTTCCGCGCCAGCAAGATGCGCTTTGCACTCACCGCGCTGGGCATGGTCATCGGCACCGCATCCGTCATCCTGGTCATCACCATCGGGATGACCGGCAAGCAATACGTCAGGGAAGAACTGCAGAAGATCGAGACCAACTCGGTCGAGCTGGAATACGCCGGCGGCGGCGCCACTGCCGCGGAGCGCGTGCTCTACAGCGACTCCCTCACCCGCGACGACGAAAAGGCCGTGGTGGACAAGTTGCCTGGCGTCATGTACTCCTCGCCCGTTCTGGAGATGCACGACCGAATCAATTTTGGCGGTGGAGTGGTCAAGGATACGCTGGTACTGGGCGTAAGCCCGCAATACCAGAACATCCGCAACCTGCTCGTGCCCGTGGGCCGTTTCTTCGACGACGAGGACGACTCAGCTCACATCAAGTGTGCCGTGGTCACCGAACTCTTCGCCAGGGAACGCTTCGGCAGCTCCGACGCGGCGGTCGGCCAGACCTTTGAGATTCTCGGCATCCCCTTCACCATCATTGGCGTCTTCAGAGAGGCCGTGACCGACTTCGGCAATTCGGAGATTCAGGACCAGACCATCCTGATTCCCTATTCGGTGGGCCGCTACTTCGCCGGATCGGAAAACGTGAAGCAGATTTACTTTTCCATGCGCACCATGGAGGAGGTGCCCGCCGCCGCCAAGGAGATCAAGCGCATCGTCCAGGCGCGCCACCGTGCCGACTCCATCTACAATACGCAAACCCTCCAGGAGTACCTGACCGTTTCCGGGCAGATTATGGACGCTCTTACCCTGCTGCTGGTGGCCGTGGCCTGCGTCACCCTGGCGGTGGGCGGCGTGGGCATCATGAACATCATGCTGGCCGGCGTCCGCGCCCGCGTCCGCGAGATCGGCATCCGCAAGGCCCTGGGCGCCACTCGCCGCGAGATCAAACTCCAGTTTCTTACCGAGGCCGTCATCATCTCCCTGACCGGTGGCATCGCCGGCACGATTGTTGGCCTCGCCTTGCCGCTGTCCGTCCGCTTCTTCACCGACTATGCCATTCCCCTCTCCCCCTGGTCCGTCCTCATTGCTCTCACCTCGGCCATGCTGGTGGGTGTCATCTTCGGCACCGTGCCCGCCACCCGCGCCGCCCAGTTGGATCCCGTGGAGTCGCTGAAATATGAGTGATCCCGAAAGCCAGTCCGCAGTCCCCGAAACTGAGCGCCATCCCGCAGTCCCCGAAGCCGATCCTGAGGACAAACCCTCCCAGGGCCCCAGCCTCACCCTCATCTACAGCCTCATCGCCCTTGCCCTCATCGCGGCCATCGGCTTCGCCATGATGATCGTGCTCCCGTTCCATCACCGGCGATGAGTGTCGTGTGCCTCGGTTCGTCTGCTTGGAAAACAGAGAAGTAAGGCGTATAGTGAAAAAGGTAAGGAGCCATCGACCATGCCCGTTTCTGCAAAGGCCGTACCGGCGCAATCCCTCCCCGCCAAAGGCATCCATGCCAAAGTGACGAGCAAAGGCCAGATCACCATTCCTGTGGCAATTCGCAAGTCCCTGGGTGTCAAGCCCGGCGATCACCTGCGTTTCGAGCAGCAGGAAGGCGGCATTCGACTGGTGCGGGACACCGATGAGAACGTCTTCGAGAAATGGCGAGGGATTGGCGTCCCTGGTATGGCCCCAGGCCGGGAAGGCCTAAAGGCCTATATGCGTGAACTCAGAGGCTACGATGAGTACGACGACAGTCTCGCTTGATACCAACGTTGTGATTGCACTGCTCAACCAGGACCAAGGCCTCAACGAGAGCGCGCGAGACGCGATCGAGCGTTCCAGAAAATCGAGCAGGCTGGTGGTTTCAGGCCCGGTGTATGCGGAATTGCTGGGCCTTCCCGCAAGAACACAGCCCGCTCTCGACGCGTTCTTCAGCGTCGGAGGCATCGAACTGGATTGGCGCTTTGAAGAGGATGTATGGCGCGCGGCTGGAATCGCCTTCCAAAGCTATGTCCAACGAAGAGTGGAAAGTACAGGGTTGTTGCCCCGCCGTATCCTCACGGACTTCCTGATAGGAGCGCACGCCTCGGTTCGCGGTTATTCGTTACTCACTTTGGACCGGAGACTCTATGAAGCATCCTTCCCAGGAATTCGCATCGAGTCATTTTGAAGAGTTGTTTTCTTGATACCCCGCTCCGCAATCAGCGCCGGAATCCCATCCACGATTGGATACCCGCGCCCACACGCAACACACACCAGCCGCGCCCCATCCAGCTGCAAGGCGCCCCGGCAAGCCGGACAGGCCAACTGATCGAGCACGCTTGCGTCAAGCGGGAAATTCTGGCTGGAATCGGCAGGCATCGGGCCCTACTCGATCGTCGTTTCGGCGCTGGTTTCAGGGTCTGCCGTGGCGCGCTTCGGCCTGCTGGCAAACTCCTGTTCGATGCGCGCGTTGGTGCCCGCCTTGGCAAACTCGTAGGCCACGCGGATCCCGTTGAAGATAGCCACGTCGTTCGAGGAGCCGTGGCCGATGATGCACACGCCGCGCACCCCCAGCAGTTGCGCTCCGCCATACTCTCTGTAATCCAGCCGGCGGCGGAAGTCGTTGAATGCGCGCCGCGAAAGCAACGCTCCCACCTGCGCGGTCACCGTGCGCGTCAGCGACTCGCGCAGCACATCGCGCACAAAGCGGCCCACTCCCTCGCTGGTCTTCAGCGCCACGTTGCCCACAAAGCCGTCGCACACAATCACATCCGCCCGGCCGCTGAAGATGTCGCGCCCCTCCACGTTGCCGATGAAGTTGATGGGCAGCGCCTTGAGCAGCGGGAAGGCCTCGCGGGTCAGCTCGTTGCCCTTGGTCTCTTCTTCGCCGATCGACAGCAGACCCACGCGCGGCTGGGAAAGTTTCAGCACCGTCCGGGCATACATCTCGCCCATCACCGCAAACTGTTCCAGGTTCTGCGCCTTGCAGTCCACGTTGGCGCCCACATCCAGCAGCACGCACGGATTTCCTTTGGAACTGGGCATGGGCGTCGCCAGCGCCGGCCGGTCCACGCCCGGCAGCGCGCCCAGGACCATCTTGGCAGTGGCCATGGCCGCGCCGGTATTGCCCGCGGTCACAAATCCCGCCGCCTTGCCCTCGCGCACCAGCTTCAGCCCCACGCGGATCGAACTGTCCTTCTTGGTCCGCACCGCGTGCGCCGCCTTCTCCTCCATGCCGATACGTTCCGAAGCATGGTGGATCACGATGGGCAAATCCTCGTTTTCAAGATGCTCGTCGAGAAGATCGCGCAGCTCCCCCTCCGGCCCAATCAGATGGACCCGCACAGGCAGACTCCGGCAGGCGAGGATCGCCCCCCGGATCTCTGGCTCTGGAGCTTTGTCGGAACCTACGGCGTCAAGCACTATATCGATGAGCATCGGTGCTCAGTCTACTTGGCTGCTTCCTTGATGTCCAGAACCGCACGGCCCTTGTACGCGCCGCACTTCGGGCAGGCGTGATGGGGCAGCTTCTTCTCGTGACAATTCGGGCACTCGGATACTCCCACAGCCGTCAGGAAGTCGTGGGAGCGGCGATTGGCGGTCCGGCGCGTCGAGTGGCGCCTCTTCGGATTCGGCATGACAACAATTCCTTTCGTATCTGAAGCCCCAGCCAACTCCTGGCTGGATCCCGGCCGCCCTCAGGCCTCACGGCCCCTAGGCTGCCTTCCGGCATGGGCTTCAACACCCTCAATCTCTGGGGGTTATGTTCAGGACTTGATCCGGCCGCGGAGCCCAGCCAGCGCTTCCCAGCGGGGGTCGCTTGGACCCTCTTCGCAGGAGCACGCCTGACTGTTGCGGTTCTCACCACAGCGCGGGCAAAGTCCCTTGCAGTCCGGCTTGCACAGCGTCCTGACCGGCAGGGACAAAAGCACCTGCTCACGCAGCACATCTTCAAGCAACAGACTGTCCTTTTGATAATACCCGATTTCCGTCTCCGGCGCTGTAATGGACCGTTCCGGAGCCTCCGAATCCGCTCTCGCCGGCCTGAAGATCAGGTCGAAGTCGGCCTCCAGCGGAATCTCCACCGGCTCCACGCACCGCGCGCACGGAACCTGGAAATTCCCTTGAAACCGCCCCTTGAGCCGGATGTCGGCCACAATATCCCTGGGTCCGCGATGCTCGTGCAGCACCTCCGCCCGCCCCGCCGAAGCCAGTTGCCCAACCTGCTCGGCCTCCTCGCCCAAATCCACCGTTCCCGGAGCCAGTTCCACCTCGAACTCGATCGGCTCCCGCTCCAGCTCGCTTACCTTGAATTCCATGCTATGAGCCTACGGCCCGTGCACCGTGCCGTCAATGCTTTGCCGAACCTTACAATTCTGGTAACAGGATGGTAAACGGCGTTCTCGGCGGGGAGGGGAGCGAGAAAATGCAGATACGAGATGCAGTCCTGGCAGACTTCGATCAGATCACTGCAATCTACAACGAAATCCTCACCAACTCCACTGCGATCTACAATGACCGCCCAGCAACGCGGGAGGATAGGATCGCGTGGTGGCGGGGGCGGCAGAAGCAAGGGTACCCGATGCTGGTGGCGACCGGCGGCAGCCGCATTGCCGGGTTCGCCACCTTCGGAGACTTCCGCTCCTGGCCCGGCTACCGCTTCACAGTTGAGGGCACCGTGCACATTGATTCCGGATCGCGGGGCCAGGGGATCGGAACGGAGCTGCTGAAGACGCTGATCGTGCGAGCGAAGGCGCTCGGAAAACACACCATGATCGCCGGAGTGGACTCGGAAAACGCAGCCTCCCTCCGCTTCCTCGAACGCTTGGGGTTTCAGCGCGTTGGCCGCCTCCAGGAAGTGGGCTTCAAATTCAACCGCTTTCTGAATCTCGTCTTCCTGCAATACTGGATCACGCCGCCCGTGAGCAGCGGAAAAGTCCCGCCTGAACAGCCCTAAAATACGCGTATGGGTTTCTGGCAAATCCGGGTTGCTTGCCCTGTTAAGAGCGTATGACCGACCAACCACGTTCCATTACCGGCTCTGGCTTACCTATCCGCGTACGTCTGACGACCGATGCCGACAAATCCAGCCTCATCCTCCTCATCAACTCCGCCTTCTCCATCGAAACCTTTCTTGAGGGTACGCGCACCGACGACGCCCGCCTCGCCGCCATGATGCGGAAGGGAGAGATTCTGGTGGCGGAGATCGGCTCCGGCCAGCTACTCGGCTGCGTCTACACTGAAGTCCGCGGCGCCCGCGGCTACCTGGGACAGCTCGCCGTCGACCCCGCCCATCAGGGCACAGGCCTCGCACGCTTCATCGTCGAAGCCGCCGAAAATCATCTACGCCGTCACGGCTGCGAAGCCGTGGACATCACCGTCCTCAGCCTGCGTCCCGAGTTGCTGCCCATCTATCGCCGGTTCGGCTACATCGAAACCGGCACCGAAGCATTCAGCCCGTCCCGCCCCCTCAAATCCGGCGCCGAATGCCACTGCATTGTCATGTCGAAGCCGCTGTGAGCCTTGTCCCGCCGTGCAGGCGGGAGACGGGATGCGCGTCAGTCAATTCCCTGAAGAAGGTTCGCGCGGAGCAAGAACCTTTTCAACGGCCGCCTTGAGAGGCGGCAAATCATCCTGGATTGTGTTCCAGACTGTCTCGACTTCGACTCGGTCGTATTGATGCCGCAGCCAATTGCCGATCCCGCGAATATCGCGCCACGGCGCACCAGGACAGAGCGCCTCGGCTTCGTCTTTCAGCCGGATGGCCGCCTCGCTGATAATGAGCATCTTACGCTCGACCGCGGCTTGAGTCTTGTCGTCCCACTGATAGGCCTCGAGGTCCATCCCCCGGACGAATTGCTCGATGAGCGCGATACTCTCAAGAATGTCGCCGAAATGGGATCTGGCTTCCTCAAAAGGCATGGATGGCCTCGCGCACGGCTCGTGCGCGCACAGCCTCTTTCATCGATCGCGCCGGAGAAAGATCGACCTTCACGCCGAGCAAGTCGCTGAGCCGGTTCTCCAGGTGCGCCATGCCCACCAGGGAGAGGCGCATCGACCGGTCGAAGTCGGCCATCAGATCGATGTCGGACTGGGCCGATTCCTCCCCGCGCGCCACCGACCCAAACAGGCGCAGATGGACGATGCCGGCCGCCCTCAACTCCGGCTCGTGCAGCCGCAGCGTCTCGATGACGGAACCCTTGTTCATACTGGAACTTTGCCACAATCGGCAATCCAAATTCAATAGCGCACCTTCTGCAACAATGACCGGAAGCGCCTTTACTTTCCGTGCGACCCATCGGTTGACGCCGTCTTGATGGCCCCCGACCCATGCAGATAATGGCTGGCAAACTCCAAAAACGTCGGCCAGTTCGGCGCCGGCGTGTGCCCCCCGGAGTGCTGCCGGAACCCCAGATCCCCGTCGATCAGCGCCGTTTCAATGGGCGGAAACTCCGTCGTCCCCAGGTCCTTCTTGCCCAGCAGCCGGTAGACCGGCCCCGCGCCCACTTCCGCCAGGAACATCCCCCGTGCGTCCGCCCACCCATCCCCGGGCTTGCCCGCTTCATCCTTCGCCATCAACCCCGCACCAACAAACACAGGCCGCGGCGCGCAAAGCGCAATCAGTTCGTGGTTATCCACCGGCAGGTCTCCGGGGGCTAACGGCCCCGCATACTTCAGCAGGTTGGGGCTCATCCACTGGTAGAGCTGGCTGTTCATCAGATGGCTCAGCGGCTCCCCATAAATGTGCCGATAAAGCTTCGCACCGCCCTCGCCCGACGAACTGCTGTACAGCACCGCGAAGCGCGGGTCATACGCCATCGCCACCAGCGCCGTCTTCCCCAGCCGCGAGTGACCCTCAATCCCCACCTGCTTCGAATCCACGCTCTTGTCCGTCTCCAGGTAGTCCAGCAGACGGCTCGCACCCCACGCCCAGGCTTTCAGCCCACCCCATTCCTCCAGGCTGCGCGGCTGTCCCTTGTTCATCAATCCAATAATCCCCTCCGTCAGTCCCGCTCCGTCGTCCGCCTGGAAACTCATGGGAGACAGCACCGCGAATCCCCAACCCTTGGCCAGCACCTGGTGCTCCCATGTCTGACCGTAGTCCCCCAGCGCACCCGAACTGGTATCGGAGACCGGCCGGCCCAAGGACGCTTCGTACTCGCCCGCGAATGCCAGCTCCATGATCACCGGCACCTGCCCCACCGCGTGAACAGGCGTCGTCAGCGTTGCGTCAATCGTGACCGTAATCTGCGGGTAGCTTGAGTTGTCCACATGCCCCGCCAATCTCTTCGTCACCACCGCCGCATCCCCCATCGTTTCCCTGGTCGTGCTCACAACCTCCCAGCTCACCTCGGGCAGGTTTGCCGGAGTCCGCCCCAGAACCTCCCGGTCGTACTCCTCCACAATCTCCGGCCGCCGCTCCTTCCACCACTCTTCCGCCGTCGTCACCCGTTTCCCGTTCTTTTCCACCAGCGGATCGGGCAGATTGGGGTACACGTTGGCCTTGGCTTCGTCCCAGTTCGCATCCTTCTCCTCGCCAGGACGCAGGGCCTTGATCCCCAGCAGCTCCATTAACCGCTGATGATCCTGCTCCGCCGTCAGGTGCGCCGGAGCCGGCGCCGCCACGCCTGCCGCCGCCGCCGTCCCGGGCGCATGCAGATACCGCCTCGCAAAGGTCAGGAACGTCGGCCAGTTCGGCCCCGGCGTGTGCCCGCCCGAATGCTGGCGAAAGGCCACGTCCCCATCGATCAGCGCCGTCTCCATGGGCGGAAACTCCTCGGTTCCCATGTCCTTCTTGCCCAGCAGCTTGTACACCGGCCCCGCGCCCGCCGCCGCCAGGAACATCCCCTTGGCGTCCACCCACCCATCGCCGTTCGTCGCGCCGCCGGAGATGAACACCGGCCTCGGCGCGCACAGTGCGATCAGTTCATGCGCGTCCACCGGCAGGTCGCCCACCGTCAGCGGCCCCGCGTACTTCAGGAAGTTCCCGGCCATCCAGTGGTACTCCTGGGTTCCCGCCACGTTGCCCACCTGCTCGCCAAAGATGTGCCGGTAGAGCTTTGCGCCGCCCTCCCCGGAGGAGCTGACGTAGGCAATCGCCAGCCGAGGCTCAAAAGCCATCGTGACCAGCGTCGCCTTCCCGTACCGCGAATGGCCCTCCAGCCCCACCTGCTTCGCATCCACGGATTTGTCCGTCTCAAAGTAGTCCAGCGCCCGGCTCGCGCCCCAGGCCCATGCGCGCAGCGTGCCCCAGTCGTCCACCTTGCGCGGCTGCCCCTTGTTCATCAATCCAATAATGCCCTCGGTCAGCCCGGCTCCGTTATCCGCCTGGTAGGTGGTCGGAACCAGCTCCGCGTAGCCCCACCCACGCGCCAGCACCTGCTGCTGCCATGTAGGACCGTCGCCGGGCTTGGGAGCAAACTGCGGAAACCGTTTGGCCAACTGCGCGATGAACTCCCGGCTGAATCCGAACTCCATGACCACCGGCACCGGCCCTGTGGCATTCGCCGGCGTGCTCAGCGTCAGATCGATGTCCACCTTGATCTGTGGATCGATCGAATTGTCCACATGCCCGAGCAGCTTCTTGGTCACCACCGGCACATCCCCGTTCTTTTCCTGGGTGGTGCTCACCACCTTCCACGTCACCTTGGGCAGATTCGCCGGAACCCGCCCGTAGATCTCGCGGTCGAAGTCCTCCGCAATCTCCGGACGCCGTTTCGTCCACCACACTTTCGCCGACGTCACGCGCTTGCCATTTTTCAGCACCAGCGGATCGGGCAGGTTGGGATAAATGTCCGCTTTCGTCTCGTCGTAGTTGGCCGCATGGGGCGATTTCGCGTCCCCGTCCACCCCGCGCCGCAACTCCTTGATCCCCAGCAGGTCCATCATCCGCTGATGATCCTTCTCCGACGCCGCCTGGATCGCCAACATCTCCGGCGTGGGCGTGACCCGTGCCGGAACCGAGGGAGTCGCCGCTGGAGCAGCCTGTTGAGCAGCGGCCGGCGCCGTCGCAGGCGCCATCTGCGCCATCAGCCGGCAAAGAGCCGGGCAAACAGGAACCACCAGCGCCAACGCCGCAAACCTGCACAGCACATTTATTCGCAATCCGCACATGGGCAACCTCATTTCCGGCACGCCCCCCCGCAGGGAGACCCGGGCGGTCCCAAGAATATCGATTCACTGCAATTTGAACAAGCAAGTACGCGCGCACGGATGCGTCTCTGCGGCTCCGGCGCCCTGCCGGTCTCTCGCTGCTGCCGATCCAAACGAAAGTACTCAAGTCCAGCCGTTTCCCGCCGATGAAGTCCACGAACCGCTTGAGAAAGGGCTCCTCGCATGTCCATGCTCCGCAATCTTCCCATCTCCCGCAAGTTCAACTTCGCCTTCGGCATTGTTTGCGGCCTCTGCATCCTGCTGGGCGCCTACGCGTTTGTCACCTTCCGCGGCATCGGCTCAGACACTGCGTCGGTAAGTGGGAGCAGCCTTCCCTCCCTGATTCACATCGGCGAGATCCGCACTGATGTCAATGTCGAACGCCGGGAGGTTCTCGAGATGATGCTGTGCCAGACGCCTGCATGTAAGGCGGACCACAGCGCCAAGCGCCAGAAGGCCATCGCCCAGTACCAGGATGCGCTGAAGGCGATGGAGCCCCTCATCATCCCTGGAGAGCGCGGTCACTACGAGAAGTTCATGGAATCCATCAAGGCTTATCAGGATGCCAGTGATCGCGGCATCAATCTGCTGGCCGCCGGCAAGACCGGGGATGCGTTGGACCTTCTTTCGTCAGACGCCGTCGCGGCGTCGCTGGCAGAAGCCCTGGGGGCGGCAGACAACGGATTCCAGGGCTATGCGAACCTCGGCATGGAGAAGAGCTCGACAGCCACCACTGCCAGCAGCCGCTCCACCTGGATCAACGCCGGGGTTACCCTCCTGATCGTCCTGCTGTGCGCACTGACCGGAACCATGCTCACCCGCCTGATTGTCCCACCCCTGCAAGCCGCCACGGCCGCCCTTGAACGCATGGCGGAGAAAGACCTGACGGTATACATGGACGAGTCCGGCGCCGATGAAATCGGCCGCCTCGCGACCGCCCTCAACACTAGCGTCGCCTCCATGCGCAGCGTCCTGCAATCGGTGGCCCACGCGGCCGATACCCTCTCCGCCGCCACCACCGAGATCAGCGCCCGCTCCGTCCAGAGCGCCGGCAACGCTCACACCCAGTCCAGCAAGACCAACCAGATTGCCGCCGCCGCCCAGGAGATGACCGCCACCATCGGCGAAATCAGCCACAATGCCGAAAACGCCGCCAGCGCCAGCCGCGAGTCGGCCGAGACCGCCAATCAGGGCGGCGCCGTCATGCAGGACGCGGCCACCACCATGGAAAAAATCGCCGCTGCCACCAGTTCCGTCTCCGACAAGATGACCTCCCTCGCCCATCGCTCCGAGGAGATCGGCAAGGTGGTCAACGTGATTCAGGAGATCAGCGAGCAAACCAACTTGCTGGCTCTGAATGCGGCCATCGAAGCCGCCCGCGCCGGCGAACACGGCCGCGGTTTTGCCGTGGTCGCCGGCGAGGTCCGCCGCCTCGCCGAGCGCACCAAAGGCGCCACCGAGGAGATCGCCGGAACCATCCGCAGCATCCAGGAAGAGACCCGCGAAACCCTCCAGGTCATGCAGGAAAGCCGCACCGCCGTCGAATCCGGCATGGATGAAACCGCCCGCGCCCGCACCAGCCTCGAGGCCATCATCGAATCCTCCAAACAAGTCGAACACCAGATTCACCTCATCGCCACCGCCGCCACCGAGCAGACCGCCGCCTCCGGCGAAATCTCCGAGTCCGCCGGCCAAATCTCCCAACTCTCCGTCGAAACCGCCCAGGGCGCCGAGGAAGCCGTCGAAGCACTCAAGAACCTCGCCTCCCTGGCCAGCGACCTGGACGGCATGATCCGTCAATTCCGCCTGGAAGGGGGGAGTCAGTCCGGCGGAACATTTGGCGGCAAGAGCCAGCCCGCGTTCCAGCCCACTTTGCGACCCGCCCACTCGTAGCTCGCATTGTCGGTTTCCCCAAGATGGCGGCAGCCGGGCCCCAGATCTACTCCCAGCGACCACAATCCGTCGCTGGGAACCCCGGTCTGCCGCCGCCCTCTCATTCCCCCGCCTCAGCCGTCGCCCTTTTCTCCGCATTCAAACCATCCCGTCCTCTCCAACCGCTGCGCGCTGTGGTAGCCTCCGGTTGAGGACCATCGCCGCTTCCCGGTAGCGCGCGCCGCATCCAACCCTTACAGCGGTTCTCCAATTGCTCTACCCCGGAAGCACGGCTGCTGAGTGGTTTTCTCCGGCCGCGGCCCCAGCGATAGGTCCTTCTCGGTGGGGTGGGAGCAAAAGCCACCTTGCACAGAGTTGGCAAGGGCACGTGAATTGGAGAACCGCTCTAGAACTGCCTCGGGGAGAGACTCTCGCATGAGCGCCGTCAAGTACGACCTGATCGTCATCGGTTCCGGTCCGTCAGGCCAGCGCGCCGCCGTGGCCGCTTCCAAAATGAAGAAGCGCGTGGCCGTCGTCGAGGCCCGTTCCGTCGTCGGCGGCGTCTGCATCAACACCGGAACCATCCCCTCCAAAACCATGCGCGAAGCCGTCATGCACCTCTCCGGCTACAACTACCGCTCCCTCTACGGCATGAACTACAAGGTCAAGGAAAAGATCACCATGGCCGATCTGGCGTTTCGCGTCCAGGCGGTCGTCAAAACCGAGGTGGACGTCACCGAGGCCCAGCTCTCGCGCAACAGCATCGACGTCGTCCACGGCATCGCCCGCTTTGTCGACCCCCACCAGATCCGCGTCGAGAGCCCCCAGGGCGACGCCACTCTCGAAGCCGACCGCATCATTCTCGCCGTCGGCACCAAACCCGCCGACTCGGCCAAAGTCCCCATCAACGGCCGCACCATCGTCAACAGCGACCAGATTCTCGACCTTCCCGGACTGCCCCGCTCGCTCATCGTCGTCGGCGGCGGCGTCATCGGCGTCGAATACACCTGCATGTTCGCCGTCCTGGGCGTTCGCGTCACGCTCATCGAAAAGCGCGACCGGCTCCTCGAATTCGCCGACCGCGAGATCATCGAGGCCCTCAGCTACCACCTGCGCGACAGCCGCGTGACCCTCCGCCTCGGCGAAGAGGTGGCCAGCGTCGAACAGCTCCCCGACTCCACCGTGGTTGCCAATCTCGAAAGCAAGAAACGCGTCTCCGGCGACGCCCTGCTCTACGCCGTCGGCCGTCAGGGCGCCATCGACGAGCTCAACCTCGCCGCCGCCGGCCTCGAAGCCGACAATCGCGGCCGCATCCCCGTCGACGAGAACTACAAGACCAAGGTCGACCACATCTTCGCCGTCGGCGACGTAGTCGGCTTTCCCTCACTGGCCTCGGTCTCCATGGAGCAGGGCCGCATCGCCGCCGCCCGCGCCTTCAACGACCTCCGCACCTCCTCCAACCCCAGCTTCTATCCCTACGGCATCTACACCATCCCCGAGATCAGCTTCATCGGCAAGACCGAGGAGCAGTTGACCGACGAGGATGTTCCCTACGAAGTCGGCATGGCCTACTATCGCGAGACCGCGCGCGGACAGATTCGCGGCGACACCACCGGCCGCCTCAAGCTCGTCTTCCATCGCGACACCCGCAAGGTCCTCGGCGTGCACATCATCGGCGAGGGCGCCGCCGAACTGGTCCACATCGGCCAGGCGGTCATGATCCTAGGCGGCACCGTCGACTACTTCATCGACACCGTCTTCAACTACCCCACCCTCGCCGAGTGCTACAAGGCCGCCGCTTTCAACGGCATCGGCCGCTTAAACCGCTACCAGTCCGGCTAGCCGAAATAATGCATTCCGCAAGACGGAATCCAGGGTGTCTTGACGCGGCTTCCAATTGCAATTAAAAAGCTGGGAGCTAGAAGCTGAAAGCTGAAAGCTGAAAGCTCGGAGGGCCTTGAATGACCACTGCCATCGGCGTCGTAATCACCGAACACATCGTAGCCGGCCGCCTCCAGGACCAGCGCCTCACCGGCAGCCTCCTCCGTTATCCCACCGACACGGACGAGCTCGACGCGCTCTCGGCCATCCCCGGCAGCGAGCTGGTCGAACTGCTCGCCACGCAAATCGCCACCCTGGCCTCCAGCGAGACCGTTCCTGTTGACGCCATCGGCGTGGCCGTTCCGGGCATCATCCGCTCCGGCGTCGTCGAAGACTCGCCCAACCTTCAACAGATCAAAGGCATGCGCCTCGCCGACGAACTCACCCGGGCCTTGTCCGCCCGCGCCATCACGGCTCCCGTTCACATCGCCAACGACGCCGACGCCATCGCCGCCGGTGTCGCCGCCACCCGCGGCCAGCTCAACAAGCTCACTCGCGTCTGGACCATCGGCAACGGCATCGGCTACGGCCGCTGGCCCTACGTCGAGGGCGTCTGGGAGGGCGGCCACGTCACCGTCACGCTCGACCCCAAGGAGCGCTTCTGCGGCTGCGGCGGCATTGGCCATCTCGAAGGCATCATGGGCTACCGCGCCATGCGCCTCCGTTTCCTCGACCTCGAACCCGAAGAAGTCTTCGCCAACGCCCGCCACGGCGACCAGCGCTGCCGCGAGTTTGTCGATCTCTGGCATCGCGCTCTGGCCGCCGCCACCGCCTCCTTCATCCATCTCGCCGGCCCCGGCCGTTTCTACTTCACCGGCCACAACGTCGGCTTTCTCGATCTCTCCATCCTTCGCCCCCACATCGAATCCATGGTCAAGATGAGCTCCCTGCAAAGCTTCACGCTTGAAATTCTCCCCGAAGACGACCAAACCGCCCTCCTCGGCGCCGGTGTCTCCGCGGTGCGCGCGTTAGCCTCATAAGGGCCGGGCTGCCAGGTCGAGGGTCTCAACAACAGGATTCGCGCGGAAACCGGACGTTTTAACCGCTTCCGAACGTACGAATCCATGGAAATAGTCCTCTGTCAGGTCAGGACGGCTCCCAATACCATAATCGACCCACAAGTTCTGCCGAGGAGGCCGTATTATGTACGTGAAGAAGATGAGCGTTCGATTCTATCGACCACAGGAAATGTCATGAAACGGCTTCTTGTTCACGCAACGTGGACCATGGCTCTCAGCCTGGGTTTGGGATGCCTGACCGGCTGCGGCGGTTCGTCGAGCAGCCCGCCACCACCCCCTCCTCCAACCACCTATGTCCTTACGGTCGACTCCACCAATCCCGCCAGCGGCGTGGCCATCACCGTCTCCCCGGCCGACAACAACAGCGCCGCCAACGGCACGACCAGCTTTACCCGCACGTATAATTCAGGCACTTCGGTGACCTTGACCGCGCCCTCGACTTCGGGCAGCAATACCTTCTCCTCGTGGACCGGCTGCACCTCGGCCAGCACCGTCACCTGCACGGTATCGATGACCGCCAATACCACGGTCACGGCCAACTATGCCACACCCCCTCCGGTTACCTACGTACTTACGGTCGATTCCACCGATCCGGCCAGCGGCGTGGCCATCACCGTCTCCCCGGCCGACAACAACAGCGCGGCGAACGGCACGACGAGCTTCACGCGGACGTATAACTCCGGCACAACCGTGACGCTTACCGCGCCGGCCACTTCGGGCAGCAATAC
>Ga0181527_1000103_pt1 | contig 92267 bp, 76 predicted proteins | sample PEATcosm2014_Bin_30_FD_119762 | JGI IMG/M metagenome (GOLD analysis project Ga0181527, IMG submission 119762) | Peatland microbial communities from MTU Mesocosm Facility, Houghton, MI, USA - PEATcosm2014_Bin06_60_metaG | ecosystem: Environmental > Terrestrial > Soil > Wetlands > Peat | place...
CACCAGCTCTGAGGGCTTCGATTACGCGGTTGGCCAAAAAGCAACGGTTGGCCAATCTCCGTCACGGCTTTTACCTGATCCTGCGCCCGGAAGACCGTGTTGCTGGCGCGCCGGACCCCGCTAGCTGGATAGACCCGCTCATGAGGTATCAGAGCATCGATTACCGCATCTCGCTGCTACGCGCGGCAGCTTTCCATGGCTCGTCTCACCAAGCGGCCATGACCTTCCAGGTCATTGTTCCAAAACAGCTTCGCGAATTGGAGATCGGCCGTCACCGCCTTCAGTTCGTCTATCAGGTACCGTCGGCCTTCTCCAGGGTCAACCAGCCTGATTGGCTTGGAAAGATGAAGAGCGAAGCCGGTTTTGCCAAGGTAGCGGGCGTTGAGCTAACCCTCCTCGATTGCGCCCGTTACTTCCACAAGGCGGCCGGCATCAACGGACTGGCCCAGATCGTCAAAGACCTCGGAGCCAAGGCAGACGCCGGCAAGCTCGCCAAGGCTGCCAAGGTCTACGAGAACTCCTCCGTTCGCCGGCTTGGGTACCTCCTCGACCAGTCAGGGTATGCGCCGCAAGCTGGCGCGCTCGAGCCGTTTGTCAAAAAGGCAAAAGCAACCCTGCTGCTGGACCCTTCCATCAAACCGCTTGCCGCCTCTCACGCCGGAACTGCTCCACGAGATTCCAAATGGATGCTCGTAATCAATGAATCCGTGGAGGCCGACATTTGATTCCCGCCTCCTACCTTCAGGATTGGAGCACAAAGGCTCCCTGGCCAACTTCCCAGCAGATCGAGCAGGATCTGGTCATCAGCCGTGCGCTGTGCGACCTGTTCAATGCGCCAGCGCTGGCGGGCAAGATCGCATTTCGCGGCGGTACGGCCCTCCACAAACTTCTATTCAAACAGCCGCAGCGCTACTCGGAAGACATCGATCTCGTGCAGACAGAAGCCGAAAAGATAGGTACAACTGCCAACGCCATCCGGGATGCACTGTCATGGCTGGGGGAAGGGAAGCGGGAGCAAGCTGGCCACTCGATGCGCTTCGTTTTCAGGTTTGCGCCGGAGGCTCAACCGGAAGCCGCGCTGAAGCTCAAGGTGGAGATCAATACCCGCGAGCACGGCAGCCTGTTCGGCATCCAACGATATCCATTCGCCGTTGAGAATGGCTGGTATCAGGCCACGACCAGCATTCTCTCATTTGCACCGGAAGAGCTCTTCGGAACCAAGCTGCGCGCACTGCTTCAGCGCCGCAAGAGTCGCGATTTGTTCGACCTGCACATGGGATTGCAACAGCTCTCCATGAACCCGGACAAACTCCTTGCCTGCTTCGATCGCTACCTGGCGCTCGAAGGCAAACCGATCACCCGCGCAGTCGCGGAGCAGCGCATGTTGGAGAAACTGACACGCAGTCTGACTGAGGACATTGGGCCACTTCTTCCGCTGGGCGTACGATTCAACGAAGCCGATGCGATAGCCGCATTTGAAAATGTCTGGACGGTTCTCATCGTCCGAATCAAGGGTGATCCATGGAAGCAGACAAAACAGGCAATTGAGGAACTGCGGCAAGGCAAATACCCCGGCCTCTTGAGTCAATGAACATATACTCTTCATCTGCCGAAGCTGATGACAATCTAGAATCCGACGTTTGAAAAGGATCGCCCCGCGGTGCGGCTTGCGCGAATCATCATGGCGACGAGGCTGCGCGCATACGATGGTGCGTAATTTTCACCGGCCCTGCCATTCCTCGCGCGGGGTTATAGCGCTGGCTCTTTTGCAGCATATCGAAGTGAGCCCGCACCACCAACACTCTCCACTTTCCGAGGTTCCACCATGCCTGAACAGAAGCAGGACAGCATCTCCTTGCGCGAACTGGTCCGCATCGCCGCCAAAGCCTACAACAACGAAGAAGACCTACCTGGAAGCGAGTCCGCCTGGGATCACGTTATCGACGGCAATGGGCGGCTGATCGCACGGGGCAAGCTCGGCGACACGCTGGCCGACTTCATCATCATCGAACTCGCCGATACCTATGACCCGAAGGCAGCCCGCGCAGATCAGATCGAGGTTGCTGTGGGCGTCATGGAATCCGCCAGCGACCAACTCGCCCGCGTGAATGCCGCTTTCTTCGCCATCGAGTAGTCCTCCACCCACCCCAAGCCACAACGCGAGTACACCTCCCATGAAGACCCTCAGAACCGTCTACGAATATATGCGGGCCTACAGTCCGCTGCTGTCCGAGCGCATCCTGTCCACCTACAGGCCGCTGCACAGTCCCGCAGATCCCGTTTCGCCGCTCTTGGGATTGATGAAGCGCACTCTGCTCCCCGCGCAGAAAATCGTGGTCATGGCTATAGCAAAGTATCTGCGCAAAGCGAACGCCTCCAAGATCGTGGGCGAGTGCGGGACCGGCAAGACGTTTATGTCACTTGCCGCCTGCTACGTTCACGCCAACGGTCAGCAGCACACCGGTCTCGTCATGTGCGCCCCGCACCTGGTCGAGAAGTGGGCCCGGGAAATCTTCAACAGCATTCCTCATGCGCGCGTCTTTCTCATCCACGACATGCGCAACGGCGGCGATCCCCGCAAACCCCATGGGGTTTGCGAAGTCCAATGGAAGAACGACCACCTGATTCGCAACGGGTGGGCGGGAAGGCTTACCGACCTGCGCCGCATGGGCCGCAAGGGATGGAAGAAGGCCTGTCCCGAACCGGCCTGGTTTGTCCTTGGCCGCGAGAGAGGCAAGCTCTCCTATTACTGGAAGCATGTCTTCAAGCTCGCCAAATCCGGCAAGCTCATGGGCGCCCTCGTTAATCCCGACTCTGGCGACCGCGTCTTGAACAGCGAGGGCGAGAGCCTGTACGGCAGTGACTTTCGCGACTCCAAGCGCAGCGAAGTCATTACTCGTGGCGCACAGGGCGCTGACGGCGTTGTCAGCGGCTCCCAGATGTTCTCGGCCTTGTGGTCCGCAGACCGCAGCAAGCTCCAGCGCATGGCGCCGTTGGACTACATCGGCCGCTATCTCAAGGGATGGTGGAACTACTCCATCGCCGATGAGGTGCACGAGCTGAATGGGGACACCGCCCAGGGCAACGGACTGGCAGTCCTCGCCCGCGCCGCGGAGAAGACCATCGCCATGACCGGAACGATTATGGGCGGCTATGCAGACGACATCTATCGGGTACTGTACCGAATGGATGGCCCGCGCATGGCCCGCGACGGTCTCGCATGGGGAACCCAAGGCCAGCGCGCCTTTCAGGAGACCTACGGAACCATAGAAGAAATCCGCAAGGTCAACCCGCAAGACAACCGTTGCAGCCGCGCTCCCAAAGCCAATGTGACAGTGCGCCGCCGTCCCGGAGCATCGCCCCTTCTGTTCGGCAAGTATCTCATGGACTCGACCGCCTTTATCTTCCTCGAAGACATCGCGGAAACGCTCCCGGCTTACGAGGAACAGGTCGTCGGGATACAGATGGACAAGAAGCTGTCCAGTGCTTACGAGGAACTTGAGAAACAGATCAAGGACGCCCTGCACGAATATCCCAAATCCGGGTCCAGTATCACCAGCCTCATGCTCAATACGTTGCTTGTCTATCCGGACCATCCCTTCGGCTTCAACCCGCTGAAGGCACTCGTAAGGGACGGGAACGGCGAAGTGCAACGCGTCCAGGTCGCCGAACCCGAAAACCTCGACGAGGGCATCCTCTACTCCAAGGAAGAGTGGCTCATCGACGACCTCCGCAAGGAAAGGCGAGAGGGGCGCCGTAGCCTGGTGTTCGCAACCTACACAGGTGAGCACGACGTTCCGTTTCGTCTGGAACAGGTGCTTCGCCGCGAAGGGTTCCGCGTCGCCGTCATGCGCGCCACCGTCCAGACAGACCGGCGCGAAGCATGGATCGCCGACCGCCTGCGGGAAGGCGTGGACGTCGTCCTCTGCCACCCACGGCTGGTGCAGACGGGTCTGGACCTGCCCGCTTTCCCCACGATCTACTTCTATGAGACTGGTTATTCGCTGTATACCCTGAGGCAGGCCAGCCGGAGATCGTGGCGCATTGGACAGCACCGCAACGTCCGTGTGAAGTTTGTTCACTACCTCGACACCTTGCAAGAGCGTTGCCTGCGTCTGATGGGCAAGAAACTCATGGTTGCCCTAGCCGTCGAGGGAAAGTTCACCGGCGAGGGCTTGCAGGATGCCGGCGACGAAGATGCCGCCGACATCCTCACCGCGCTTGCCCGCGAACTAATCTCCGAGGGCCGCATCGGAGAAACCGCTGACGCTGTCTGGGCCAGCCTGGCACGCGAACGAGCAAAGATGGCGCCAGACACGCATCGCGTCGAGATGGAAGTCCAACCTGAACTTGACGAGCCTTCCATCCTTGCCTTGCCATCACCACAACCCACCGAGACCCCGCAAGAGCCTGCCTTTGCCTTTGCCGGCGATGTCCTGCTCTTCCCGGAGTCTTTTGCACACGCGCGGAAACAGCGCGGTTCAAAAATCAATCCGCATCCTGTCTTCCCTCACAGTGAACAGCTATCGCTCTTCGCAGACCTCGCAGGGGTGGCTTAGGCCATCCCTGCATTCGCCGCGACCACCGCCGCCGTGGCGGGAGAAACGGCCGTCCCGCTGTCATGCACTCCTCTACGCACAAGGAAAACTGACCTATGTTCAAAGAACTTCTGCCCATGGTACGGAACCGCAAGGTCACGATCATCATCAAGCACAACGAGGATGACACGCTGACTGTCAACGTGGTTCCCATCCAGATCCGCCCAGACGAAAATCCTGCCCTCTGCACGCCGCTCTCAGATACCGGCGTGACAGGAACTGCTGAGGATTTCGACCGCGAGTTTCCGCAAGCCCTCACTGCCTACGTCGCCCAACACCTTTCCCTGGCTGCAGCGCTGGCTCAGTCGGCCGCCGAGATGGAGACAGCCAGGAAATCCGCCGCGGATGCTGCCAAGCAATCTTCCAAAGACGCTTCCGACAAGTGGAAGAAGACGAAGGCCGGCGTTCCGTCAGGTGCGCCTCCGGCCACGCCGCCAGTGCCACCGGCCGCTCCCAGCCTATTCGATGAGCCCGCACCGCCGGCGCCCTCCGACGCGGCTTCGGCCGTGACGCCAGCCGCAGCCTTTACCGAGTCTGGCCCAGCGTCCGACGACACCGAGAATACAGATTTCGAGTTCGAAGACGGCGCGGGCGACGAGAACAACGAGGAAGAACAAGTTGCCTGCGTCGCTTAACGCACTCTCTCAGGTCTGCCTGTCATCAGCAGGCAGTCCTGAGGCACATGGCGCTGTTTCCACCATCCCGAATCACAACGCAAGCGGAGCAATACTCATGACACTCCAAGTCAAGGCTCTTCCCAGAGCATTCTCCTACGGCGGCTTGAAGCTTCCGGACATACCCGGGCTCACCGTCGAACAGGTGCGCGACCACTACACGACGCAGTACCCCGAACTCGCCACCTCCACCATCACCGGCCCCGAGGCCACCGGAACGTGCATGCAGTACACCTTCTCCCGGGCCATCGGCTCCAAGGGATAAATCATGTCCCGGCGCACTCCGGCTCCACGCCCGGCATCACCCACGGTGCATAACCTTCTGAGCGAGATCGACGAGCTCGCTCAGAAGGCGGCACTCAAACCTGTTTCCCTGCTCGGAAGGCATCTCCAATGCAAAGCCTCGCAGCAACGGTCTCAACTCATCGCGCATGCCGTACAGGGAGGCCGATTCAGACAGTGCAGGGTCCTGGCTCCGCCCTCGGCGCTTCTCCCACCCCTCGCCTAAGCGCACTGGCGCCCGCGGCAGCCCTCTCGCTTCCGTCACTCGCCGGCGTCCTCTCCTCCTACGAGCATTACGACGGCGACGCGCGCCTATTCGCCTTTTTACGCAGACTCGCCGAACTTGGCATCGCCGTCACTGCGCCTGCCGAGATTGAGAAACTGCGCACCTCGCCGCTCGCGTACGCTGAAGCCTCCCTCGTTTCCTGGGTAAGCGCGCAGGGCGGCGAGATGATCGACGGCAATATTGAGTACTACCTGGACATTTCGGTGACCCAGGATGGGCAGCTTGCAGGAGCGGACGCACAACAACCGCTCCTGATTACGGTTGCTGCTGAACAATGCGGCTATATGGTCGCCGGCCCGGCGCTCGAAGCGCTCCATTCCGAGGCCAAAGGACTGGGTTTTGCGTTCTACCATGTTCTGAGCGCGTCCCTTGCGAAGTGGGTGCGCGTCTACGACTACACCGACGCCAGAAACTGCGAAGACGGCATGAAACAAATGCGGGAGATGGACGACGAACAAAGCCGCGAGCAGTATGAAATTCCGGATGTCGAGGCCGCTATCCCTGCGTTTCTACGCAAAGCTCGTCTCAAAGTCGCTCGCTCAGACCTGTCCCTGCTGCGAAAGCACCAAAGCGGCAAGTTCGGCGGCTGGATTCGCCGGCTCCTCGAGATTCACCGGCTTGCGCAGCTTCCAGCCGCGGGCGACGTGCGCGAACTCATGAGCTCGTACTACGACCAGAGTTGCCTCCCCTCACTGCTGGTCGTCTTCAACAAGAACGACACCATCGAAGGCTGCTTTGACGACGAGGCCCAATGTTGGCCGGAAGCAAGCTCCGAACCCTGCCTCGCCGTCGCCTTCGACCCGGCAGACGCCGGACAGACCGCCGCTGCTATACGGTCCCTTGAAACGTTTCTCCACCTCAACCGCGAGCTCTGCTTGCTTACAGGGGAGTTCAACAAAATGGCGAAAGCCCCGGAGGCCCGATGAACATTGACATTCATATCGGCGAAAGCTACCGGTATCAGTTGCGCCAGGCCCTGCTGATCTACAGCGGGAATGGCGGCCACCGCGGCGACAATGCTTTCGTGACCCTGCATGACGTCCAGGGCCAGGACTCGCCCACCCTTGGCCCGGCCCAGCCGCTCTCCAACAATTTCCTTACCGCACTGTCCAACAACCTCCAACGAAATGCCGGTGTCGAAATCCTGCCTGAGAATCTGCTGGCGCGTACCCACGAGATGTTCGCGTGGTGGACGCCGGCGCAAACGCGACCCCTGTTCTTCGGCTCCCCCGATGGCAAGATGGCGGCGTTGAATGGTCGCTGCTTCCCGCAACCCGCGCTCGTCTTCGTGGTTGTTGGACACACTCTTTCAGTACGCGCTCTCAAGACAAGCCAGCGCCCATCGGCAAACACCGAGCTCTATGTGGCGCCCTATTGGAATGTCTACGAAGGCGGCAACATTTGCCTCGGCTCAACGCCTATCCCAACATCCCCTTCCATCTCGGCTATCCCGCAGTGGGAGCGCTGCTTTTTCGAGAGCGAGTTTACTCACCCAAACGGCGCGCAGCGCATAACTACCCACAAAGACGGTTTCGCCGGTCTGTGGGAGGCTCTTGCAGGCAAGGACCACTTCCCAGCCCACTGCTTGGTAGACGCCAACCAAACGCTCACCCCCTTCATCGAGAACCTTCATGCAAATTGAACACTCCATCCTGGAACACCTGCTACGCGACCGCGTGCGGATGCTGATTGTTGGCGCCGGAGGCACCGGCAGCGCCTTTCTGCTCAATCTCCCTTACCTCCACCAGGCGCTCACCGCATGGGGTCACCCGCGCGGCCTCGAAGTCACCGTCATGGACGGAGACTCGGTTTCTGAAACCAACTGCGTTCGCCAGCCGTTCTCGGTCTCCGACATAGGCCACAACAAGGCCACCATTCTCGTAAATCGCCTCAACCTCCTCTGGGGACTCCAGTGGTCCGCCATCCCAGGCTATTTCACGCGGGCGTGCCTCCGGAACAATGGACACTTCGAGAGCTTCGACATCGTGGTGGGGTGCGTGGACTCGCGCGCGGCGCGCAGGGAGATCACCGCGGCTGTAACAGCTCACACTTCCGGTGTCAGCTATTACCTTGATTTGGGCAACAACAGCACCTGCGGCCAGTTCGTTCTCGGCCAGCCCTTGAACTCACGCAACAGACGGCATCAGGAGCGGCTGCGGATTGTATCAGAACTGTTCCCGGAGATGCTGGACGAGGAAGAAGACCCGTTGCCGAGTTGCAGCGCCGCGGCGGCGATTAACGCGCAGGAACCATTCGTCAACCAAACTTTGGCAATCTCCGCGCTCTCCATGCTCACCCGCCTCTTCCGCTACGGCCGCATCCCCTACCAGGGCGGATTCGTGAACGCCGAGTCCGGCCGCATCGTTCCTCTCGTCATCGACCCCGACAACCGCCGCCGTCTCTCCCGCGCAACCTCACGGCGAAAGGTGGCCTGAGTCGCCTAGACTTGCTATTTTATTCGTGTGGCCAGGGCGAATTCCGCCGGGACGGGCGTATGCGCAATTCAAGGATCGGTCGTGGGTGACATGGAGACGATCTGGCCAGTTCACATTTACCGTACACTGGCCGACTTATCAATACATATCTGTCATGACGAGCACGTGTGATTCCGTTGTCCATGGTCCGGAATTCTTGCGCACATGATAAAGAAATCTACGATCTGGCGTTGCTTTAGCTCTTTAGAAGTAAGACATAGACACAGGCGTTGGAAGGCTTGTTAATCACTCCCCTAAACTCTCCTGTGCACTTATCAAATTGCCCGCTGCCGAGAAAGCTGCATCGACCGTACTCAAGATCGATCTGATACAAGTACAAATCATGATAATCATCTGCGTCAGTAACAAATGAAAAATCAATATGGTTGACGGTATGACCGAAATTAGAAGTCTCGAAGAAAAAATAGTCACATCCGGCACAAAGCAACTTTGGCCAGGTATATCTCAACTGGCATTTGAAAGTCTCTCCTGTGTCGGGACCGCTTCCGGCGAATGGAAGCCGAACCCGTTTGGAATTCGTCTTATCTTTTATCGACAATGGGCGGGTATTAAGTTGACCGTGAACCGACTCCGTGAAGCAGTTTGCATCCAGCAATGAAATATCGGTGCCTTGGGTCCCCGCGATCGTCAATTCAAGAGCGCCTAACCTGCTATCAGATGTATTTGTTCCTTCGAGGTTCCACTGGAACTCTAGATCCCTAGGGTATTCGCCAGGCTTCGCCCTAACGTCACAGCGAAGGCAACTCAATACGACCGGATTCCCTATTTCAGATGGTCTATTTCGGTAGTGTGCTAACAGAGCTTTAACAGAAACTTGCTGGCGCAGTTCTCTCAGCGCCTTGCGTTTGCGCATCCAGGGAAACGCGATCTCAAAGACAATAACGTAGATGCTGATCGCAAACATCACAACACCGATGAACGTCGCGCCCCATCTCTGGACATAAGCTCCCGGAACCTTCACAACGATCAAGTTGAATTGGATGATACCGACCCCAAGGAATATGGGGGCTATCGCAACAACTCCCGTCCAAATGCGCTTGATCGCTTTATCAAATCCAAATTGCACAGGTTTCACGCAATGCGCTCCCGAAGCAGATGAAGGGCCGCGCGCTCAAGGCGCAGGGCTCCAGAACCCTTAACAACTATCCGTGCTCCCTTGGGGAATGCGAGTTCATCTAACGAACAAATCAGGCGCTCGACTGACTCGAAATGAAAAGCATCCCCTGCTGGGAACCCGTTGCCAATAGCGCTTTTGTAAACTATGTAAGCTGCCTCTCCAACTGTTACCAAAGTGCCAAGTCTATGCACCAACTCCTGACCGAGCAATTCATGCTCCGAACGGCAGTGGCGCCCAAGCTCAAGCATTGAGCCGATTATGCCGATCATTTTTCCATCCCCAATAGCTTTCAAGCTGTCAACCGCATTCAGCGTTGATTCGAATCCTGCATTATATGCATCGACCAGCACTATCCATTCATTTCTACCGCGGAACAACTCCATCCTTCCAGGCGGAGGTACACACTGAGAAATTGCGCGCGCAACTATTGCGAGAGGCTGGCCAAATTCGCATATCACGGCCGCTGTGGCAGCTGCGCTGAAGGGGTAGTGTCTCCCTATGCATCGGAGGTCAACCGAAGTGCTATGTCCTTCATATTCCAATCGGCAATGAGTTCCTTCATCCGACACGTAAGCATCCCTGATTCTCAGGTCGCACCGCTCTGAATAGCCAACAAGAATCCTCTTCTTCCAAGTCGAGCTTGATAGCGGGACAAGATATTCGTCGTCACCGTTTAGAATCGCGATCCGCCGGTGCCCGGACATTGACTCAAACAGAGGAGACGTTTCTTCGTCAATAATGTTCTGTTTGGAGCCGAGCTTAGCTAAGTGAGCATTCGTGATTCGCGTGACAACCGAGATATTCGGAGGCGCTACGCTGATGAGAGAGGGAATTTGACCTTTGGCGTCTGATTGCAGTTCAACGACAAGGTATTTTTGGGTATTCACATATCTGAGGATGTCTACCGCTAAACCGAGATAGGTCGTACGTGTCCTGTCGCACAAAAAGGCCGATCCCTTTTCAAGCTTATTAAGACAACTCCAGATCAGGTGGGAAACCGTGCTCTTGCCTATGCAGCCCGAAACACCGATCACACAAATTCCCGAATCTGCGAGCCTGGCTTGACAAACAAACTTGACGGCTTCAATTGCCTTGGGGCAACTCAAAACCGTCACACTCGATGGGACAGAGTGGAGATCGACCCTGTCTTCAATCACAATAGTAGTAGCCCCATTAGATAAGGCTTCATGTATCCGATCGTGCCCGTCGTCAAAGCCGCCGAGTCCAAAGACCGAGTCTTCATTTCCCGTAAAGCCTAATCCGCCATCGGCGCAGTCATATTTTGCAGGATTGATTGCGATATACGCGCAACCCGGGGCAACGCGAGATGCATCGATCTCGCAGGACTCAATGTGCGTACTCTTGCCAGGCTGTAGCATCTTCCCATTTGTTGCAGCCAAGAAATCGCTGATTGACAGCATGGCTTTCTCCCGCATTCTTGCAACAACACCTCACCAATGAGAGGTGGTGATCGTTGCCAGCACTCGTATCCAAGGCAGTTGTCGCCTCGGCGGATGTCCTTGTATTTTAAAAGACTGTGATCATCATAAGAGAGTATACAAGCTTCCGTTGGCTCTCAACTTTCGATAATAGGCCGAAGAGCTTCCCCAGCTGAACATTTGGGCCATGGAACCTGAACGGACTGGATTGGTAACGATAACTCCCATCGCGACGCCCATTCTTCGGCAAATCACTCGGATTAGGTTCCAGTAGAGGCGATCTCCACTCTTCAGGGTGAATCCGGCACTGGCAATGACCGACCACCTCGAATTGCCATTCGAGTACGATCTTGCTCTCCAGCAACATCCACATCCCGACGCTGAGGGATGCCCTGCCCTGGCGCCGCCCATGCACGGCCATATTTGAATGGACCACAATGCACGAGAGCCGTACACCGAGCGTCTGGCCGCACTGTCCCTAGCGCCACCCATGGCGGCCAGCCTCCGGTGCGTCGGCCAGCCCCGAGCCGGGCCAATCCTTCCGCTTTTCCCTTCCATCTCATTCGATGAACAGTGGACCTGAGCGCAATACGGCGCGCCAGAACACCTGTTCCCGTGCCCTTTTGCAGGAGTCCGCCATGCCTTCGATCATTGAGTCGTTTACCGGCAAGTACGCTTTTCTGAGCCCGGTCTTTCGTTCTGCCTTCTTCTTCGAGAACGACCAGTACAACTCCCCGGCTGCCGCCTTAGAAGCAGCCAAGATACTCAGCCGCCCCGATCGCGTTTCTTTCATCGGCTGGAACATCCAGCCTTGGAAAGCCAGGAGGTTGGGCAAGAACATTCCCACAAGCTGGATGCGGCCAGACTGGAATGCTGTGCAGCTCGACATCATGCTTGATATTCAGCGGTCGAAGTTCTCCTGGCCGGTTCTGCGCGAAAAGCTGCTGGCCACCGAGGACGCCCAACTCGTCCACGGCAATACGTGCCACGACAATTTCTGGGGCGTCTGCGTGTGCCAGTCACTTCCGGCTGGCAAACAGAAGTACGGCATCAGTCCACGTTGCACCGGCGATGGCCACAACCGGCTCGGTCTCATCCTCATGCAGGTGCGCCAGGAGATTCGCGGCGGCCTCCACATCACCCCATTGGTGCCAAAGTGTGGCCCAGCGGCCAAAGTCACGACCGCATCGAATGCTGGAAAACGTGCGGCCTAATGGGCGTCTCCCGGTACCCATCCGGAATTGGCTTCATCTGGCGGCCGACGCCTGTTTAACTCTGCCGCCGGAGCCTGCGTCGAATCCCGAGGCGCACAGCGGGTAGGGATCTGTCGCTGCATTGGCCGTGCGGGATAACGAGTTCAGGGATTTCTTAGGGTGGATTTATGGGTGCTTATGGGTGTATATATGGGGGTGAGGCTGAATGTTTGAGACCGTCGACATCCCGATTACCCCGGAAGTGCTCACCCTCATCGCCGAGATCGACGAATTCAAAGGGGCATGGCGCGCGCTGGGAACCCTCGCTCCCGAACGCTTGAGCGCCCTGCGCCGCGTGGCGACCATCGAGAGCATCGGCTCCTCGACGCGCATCGAGGGCAGCAAACTCTCCGACCGCGACGTGGAGCGCCTGCTCGCCAATTTGGAGATCAATTCCTTTTGCTATCCTTGCCATCTGTCGCCCGCGGCCATCGATGCCTTCTATCTCCATTCCTGCTTCAACAGAAAGGACTTGTCGGGACTATTGCCAGACTGCATGTTGTCGAACGCGTCCAAGTAGGCTTCTGGCGAACTGCTTTTTTAAAGTATTCTTATTCAGAGGGAAATCAATGAACCGCAACGCTCTTCATCCAACGAGTCAGGTCTCATCGACACGTGTAGAGTTCCTACAATACGCTCACCAGGATTTGCAGGCTATGATCCGCCTGCTTGACACGAAGGCTGGCGTGTTCGTTACTTTGCTCGTTTTCTTGATTACAGGAGGGCTCCCACTCGTTAAAGATGTGTGCACCCGACTTGTATGGACCGGGCCTCCCAAGTTCATTAGCTGGATGTATGCGATTTCATTTCTCGCCATGATCTTGGCTTTCATTACTACGGTGTTTGCAGTGCATCATGTCATTCGTCCACGAAGCTCCGATCACAAGGGCATCATGCGAGGTGTGATGTTCTATGCCGACGTGCTCGGCCATTCAGGTCCAGAGCACTACAACGAAATTGCAAAAGAAGTCTCTGAAGAAGCGCTCTTAAAGAACCTCACTACCGGCATCTTCAACCTCAGCAAGATAGTGGAGCGAAAAAATCTCGCGCTACGCATAGCAAAATGGCCGACTTTTGCGACCTTCGTTCTTTGGGCTGTAAATACTTCAATCGCCGTGACAGTGTTAACCAAAAATCAGGGCATGTGACAACGTGAGACGCATTCGGGAAGGTTGGACGTCTCACTTGTAGACGGGCAGACAAGTGGGACATACAAATATCTTTTGCAAGGCTACCGCAAAGCAGACACGGTCACTTTTGCAGTCACTTTGTAGCCATGATGAGCTTCCGATTCAGTGAGCTTCCGTGATACCCAACGCACGGTCAACGGAGACGCGATCGACGGTTAGTGTCTTGTCGAGCTTGTCAAAGCGCCTTAGATAGTCGTCGAACGTATCTTTGCTCTTGATCCGCTCGCCGCGCAAGATTCTAAGCGGGTCACCAGGATCATGCCAGTCCAGAAAGATCGTCGGATTATGTTCAAATATTACAAAATCGTCCAAGAGTTCTAGTTCTCTTATAGTATTGCGCCATACGACATCAACTAATATGCCTTTCACCCGGTGCTCAGTGATAATATCCCGCGCTGCCTGCGGAAACTCATTGGGTGTGGCTGGTTTGTCGAGGATAAAGATACGATGCACCTTAACTTTTCGCACAACCGCTTCAAAGTTCGCATTCATGTAGTGAACTTCACGCGGATCGTCCACCCATCTCTCGATTGGAAGAGAGTTTACCGCATAAACATTTGACCCCGGGGGAGCGTTTCCGATTGTGGCAATCACGTGATGATAGTAGTCTGAAGGGTTGAGTTCATGTACGCCTAACTGGATGCGTCGGAGTCTGCAAAGCATAGAATCGAGCGCAGTACGAGCGTATTTCAAGTCGTCGTTATCTGCTACCTTCGAGAGTATATCGCCAATTTCGCTCACACAACCATCGATGTAGCGATAGTGCTTCGCTAACACGTCAGCCCTTGTGTCGATAAACAGCTTCATCATTACCGCATTGATCGCATTGAGGCCCACCAGAACATCAATGATGAGAACCGTATCGGGCTTAACCCAGTTCTTCAAGTAGAACAAATAGCTGATAGCGATGAAAACGATGGCTGTTAACATCTCAAGCCAAAATAGGATCGTCGACTTTTTGATCGTCATTATTAACGCTATCCTTTCCGTGTGTTGCCGCGCATGTCAGTGGGGCCCCGCAAAACAACTACCGCACGCTAGAGTGGTTAGTCGCTTTCGTTATCGTCTGCGTCATCCTCAACGTCACAGGGCCGAAGTGCTAACAGGTATTCCTGGATATAGATGTCAGAAAGACGGCGCGCAACAAGCTCAACGGTATCAACGATAGTCTTGCTTGAGCGTTTTCCTAGTTTTTGGTCATTGTAAACGAGAGAAAGCTCTGTCAGCGCCAGAACGACAGCATTTGTTTCTGTCCGCTGAATCAGGTTCCTGAATTTGTTTATTGTCTTCGCCGAGATGATCTCTTTCTTCACATCGTAAGCAACCTCTTTGATCTTCTCTAAAGTCGCGACCGAAGGCTTGTGAACATCAAACCCAGCAAAGGTCTGGCCGTATCCACTCCATCCTCCAAAGTCCGCAACTGCGTTTATTCCGAGAAAGTCGAAGATCGTGATCTGTTGTTCTTTTAGGTACTGCGCCGTCACATCGGCTGTTCGGATGAACCTAGCACCAAAGCGGGCGCACTCCTTCTCGGCTTCATCAGCGAAAAACTGCGTCGTATTGCATGCAATCGCTACTAGTGTGGCACCGGACTCGCAAAGCTGCCGCACGCCTCCGAGGACAACCGGCCTGACAGCATCCACTCGAATTGCAAGTTCCATCGACAACCCCATTTCGGGCAAGGAAACGATAAAGACCTTTGGAAAGCTCAAATCTCCCTCGAATAACTTAGAGGGGTGTTCGCGGATCAACGCATTAATGCGTTGCCAAAGCAGCATTCCGGACTCAGGCCCGTTTCCAGTGAGAATCCCTATGCGATGGACGGTAGGAATGTGCCGAGTTCGATCCTGTACGACATCGGCGACGATTGCCCCAGGGCATACTGCAACAACGTCAGCCGGATTGAACTCAATGGCGAATCGATGGTCCCCGAGATTTGTCATCATGGTGTAAGGAGGGAAATATGTCTTCAAAACGCTATCGTCAAAGATCTGCCGCACATCTGCACGCCGTGCCAAGCTAAACGGATTTACCCGTCCATAGGAAGCAGCAAAAGCCTCCTCTAGCTCAGGTCCAGGGAGCCGCTCATATGGCGCACCAAGCAGGTTGCACAGCTTGTCACCGTCCAGTTTCTGGTTACCCCGGCAATGCACGGCAACATAACGTCGCCCCTCTGCAGAAGCGAAGGCACCGACACCAGATTTCAACTCGTCGAAGAGAGGGATTCCGACATCACCAAGTCGTTTCCGATTCTGCGCTGCATCTGCACAACTTCGAACCTCCGGGTTCTCCGAAACGACATGCCAGATGTTGCGTTCTTTGAGGAATGTGAGATTATTCAGCACTTCCGATGGGTATTCCATTCATACCATCCTTGCCTTGTACCATCGAATACACTAAGGCTACTGATCACGCACCTACACGGTGTGTTAGGAAGTGACAATTTGCAGCAGGTTACGTGAATCGCGAAAAGCTGTGGTGAGATGCGCTCATCAACCAACTTCCCACATTACGTTGATTTCACCGTGGATATCGCGAATCATTTCCACGCTAAGATCGCTATAGCTCAAATCGCCTCTCATCTTTTTATAGAGCAACCAAGCAAGTTTGGTGGTCTGTGCTTCAATTCCCATATCGTAGGCCGGTATCGCAAGCTTTTCTTTCCTCAAAATCAGTCCAGGCTCGTTCACCTGGAAATTACTGTTGCCATTGGGCGCTTGAGTGGTGACAACAATGGGAATCTTCTCATTTTTAAGGAATCGAAATGCCTCTAAGTGGCGTTCGCTGGGATCACCCGCGCCGAATGCCCGAAGGATGAATGCCTTGATATCGTTCTTCTCAACAAGGGTCTTGAACAGACCCGGCGACATGCCTGGGAACTCAGTTAGTGATGCAATTCGCATATCGAATTCTGGTTCGCACCTCAGATCAGCTTGTGTTCGCGCCGCAGGACCTAGAGATGTCGTTAGATAACTATTATGCTTAGCTAGGTTCGTTTCGTTTAGGTTGATGATTCTGCCGATTCTCCCGACACTACCGGTATTAAAGGACTTGAAGGCATCATAATCGAATTCAGTATCCTTCTTTACGCGTGTCCCTGTAATGATGTGGCTTCCAAAAACGCCAAGTACTCCCTTGATTTGCGTGCCCTCTCTCTTCCACGTTGCAACTCGAATCGCATTTTCAAGATTAAGTAAAGCATCAGACCCTGGGAGGCCTGCGGGAACTTGCGAACCAGTAAGAATGATTGGCTTATTTGGGTTCGCAAGAGCAAACGAGAGGGCAGCGCAAGTATAACCAAGTGTGTTCGTCCCATGCGTAATGACGAACGACTCATAATCATCGTATTTATCTTTAATCATAAGTGCAATTTGCTTCCAATGATCGGGAAGTATGTTAGAACTATCGACACCAGGAATTGAGCTATCAACCTTTAGATCAATATCGAGCTGGTTCCTTAGGTTTTGATAGCCTATTGTTTCGCCGAGAAGTCCTTCCAGATCCTGCGCAGTACGCTTCAACCCATCATCTATCTTGTCCGATGCGACTTGACCCGCGATTGTGCCGCCAGTTGTGATAATCAGTAAACGATGTTTGCTTGCCATTTTGAGTCTCCTCAAGTTGTTGGTGTACCCTATTTCGGCTGAACTGCTCGAACGACTCTGAAGCCAACAGTCTTTAACTTCACTAGTGGGGACCTTCTATTTCGGAAGGATGGAGTCGTAGCGGAAGCTGGATCGATCCAAGATCCGCCGCGATGAACTCGCTCATAGCCGTCTGCCGGGCCGGCAAATCCCTCGGGAAAAGGGAACCTCGCATCATACCAGTCGTGACACCATTCTGAGACGTTTCCAAGCATATCGAAAAGGCCTGAAATATTAAACGCTAATTTGCCTACGTTATGTGTGGCTTGCTCGGAGTTGGCTTTGTACCAAGCGTAATTCTCTAAAGGAGAGAAACTGGTCGTCGTTCCGCAATCGGTACATGCGTACTCCCACTCGGCCTCCGTCGGAAGCCGGTAGCCATTCCGTTCAAACGTGGCATTCCATTTCCCATCCACCAGCTGATATACAGGAGCAAGGCCAGCAAGTTCTGAAAGCTTGTTGCAGAACTGCACTGCGTCAATCCAAGACACTCTCTCGACGGGCCGCTGATCTCCTTGGAAGTGGCTTGGGCTCATTCCCGTTACGTCGCGGTATATAGCCTGGGTGATGGCATATTTTCCAATCAGAAATGGCGAGGCGATCGGAAGAATACGAGAGGGGCGCGACGGATCAGTAATCGCTACGCCATCGTAGGGCACAAGAACAAGATCGTCCTCGATTGCCTTGACAACTGGATTCGACACAACTTGTATCGTCGGGGCAGTAGAGCTGGTCAGACTCTTATGCGCTGTCTTGCTCGGTTGAGCGCTGGATGCGGGGCGAACGGTGGAAGGGTGAAGTGTGTCCTGCTTTGGCACCAGGGTGAGATCGGGTCTAATCGAAGAGTCAATGCCAGGATGCACCGCAATGTATTGGTACGGGTTGATCAGCAGGTCATGTTTGATCTCCACTTCTTTGTATTGAATCAGGTCCTGGAGTCCTAAAGTGCTCCGGAGGTTCTGCCCGTATTCTTCTGTTAAGAGTACTTGTCGTGCGTTTCCAACGCCCATTACGCGAGCTGCCATGTTGACGGGATCGCCAGCCATGTTATAGCCACCATTTACATCTCTGAACAGAAGTACCGTTCCCTTCGAGAGTCCGCACCGGAGGTCGAAGTGATCATGTCCCACTTCATTGCACCAGCGCATCTGTTCAAATTGTTCGCACGACGTTCCGCGATTGTCCTGTTCGAGTTGGCCGAGCAAAAGCTTGACGAAGTTGAGTGGCATCCGAATCTGGCCAGGGAAAGGAAAGCCAATTGCAGCGCCATCACCGGCCTGCACGACGACTAAGTCGTGAGGGAGATGGCAGTCTTCTTTCTCTAGAAACTTATGGTGTTCGTTGTAGAGCGCATGGAATGCAGTGCGGAGAGATTGGATGAAGGCATCCATGACTTTTCCCTGGGCGTGCGTTTCCCGCTTTGAGTAGGCGACGATGTCGAGAAATACAATAAACATCTCGCACGCACGATCAGCCTCGCTGATGAGGCGCTCCAGGTACCACGACTTTGGCTCCACAGTGTGTGCCATACGTCAAACCGTCCTGCGCGTGAGGGATGAAGGCGAATCCAGTCGAATACCCTCTGGGGCGGACCAGAATTCAACGATGCTGTCTTCTGACTGGCGCTCGCGGAGTACAGAGAACTTAGTGCCGCGTGCGCGGTACCCAACGATGCGGGGAAATTGGCGACTGTTGTAAACCGACCACATACCAAACGTGTACGCACCGGCATCGTGGATCAAAAGAAAGTCGTGCTCGGATACGTCACCGGGGAGCAATACATCTCGATCGAGGTAATCACCTGCAAAACATAATGGGCCTGCCACATCAGAGGGACACTCTGTACCAGATCTCAGCTTTCCTGCGGCGTTGCAGACGCTCAAGTCATGATGCCAATCGTTTGGGCAGTAGGCTTTGCGGAGGAACATGTCCGCACCAACATGTACCAGAAGAGTGCGATGGTCATCTCCATTGCGGACGACGTACTCAATTGGAGATGCTACCCAGCCACATCTTGCATGTAGTGCCCTGCCGAATTCAGTTGCGAGGTGGACATCGCCCTGGAAGAGTTGTGGAAAGCCTTCTTTCAGGTCCGCCGCATATCTCGCAAACGAAACTGGAGGATCGGTGCTCCTGTACTGTGCCGGAAGGCCGCCACCGATGTTGAAGAGCAAGGATGTACGGTGCCCTTTAACCCTTTCATAGAAGCGATATACGCGCTCAATACCTTGCAGGAGCTGCTCCCTCGACATTCCCTGAGAGCCAATGTGGACGTGCAAGCCACTAAGCCATTCATGAGTGTCAAACGCCTTGATAAGCTCTTCCTGAGAAGTGCTCAAAGGGACTCCGAATTTCGAGTACTGTTGAGCTACGCTTGTCGAACGAATCGTCCCATTGCCGATCTCAGGATTGAGACGAATTCCAACACAACTACTTGTGTTCATAGAATGGCGCATCGAAGCGATTCGCTCCAATTCAGCCAGGCTGTTCGCGTTGACCGAGACACCTAGTTCCAGTGCAAACCTAATCTCCGCGAGGGTCTTTACTGGAGAATCAAATATGATCTTCTGCGGTTCAAAACCCGCCTTGAGAGCGACGCCCAGTTCACCTCGTGAAGCGACCTCGCAACCAAACCCAAGTGAAGCAATCAGAGTCTGCACTGCCAGAAGAGGATTCGCCTTAACCGCAGGTGCATGCAAGGTGGAACTCGGGAACGCTTGTTGTAACAGAGTGAGGCCTTCTTCAAGACGATCAAGATCGAAAAAGACCACTGCTTCGGCGGGATCTGCAATCCCATCGCAGAGAGCTTTCTTCAAGACAGAGGCCATCTCGTTTGAACCAATGCGCTCCAAGGTGGCCGACTTTGGATGGACAGCAGATGAACTGGCTGGTAGGCGGATATCGGGCACCGGTTTAACCTCAAGTCGCGATGTACACTCACTTCGCAAACTGCATGCAAATACAACTCGTGCAGTAGAATACAACAAATGTAGCAGGTGGTGTTAAGGGACGAGAGACGATTTTTCGAGAAATAGCCAAATCGTCAGATTTTGATCCGAAAAATGACCTTGCCCAGCGTAAGCACTCTATTGTTGGGGAGAAAAATAGCAAAGGGAAGGCGAAGACTAGGAAAATCCCTCGGAGGGCATGCCCTTTTGAGTTCAAACATCAAACAGTACGTAAAGCGTCGGAGAGTACCCGTTCTGCTTACGCCGGGAACTCATGCGAGCGGCTAATTATAAAAGCGTGCGAGGTTGAACCTTGTAATGGAACAGTACTCCATACAGTGGTTGAGAATCCGGGTAGACCACGCCGATTTTCGTAAATCCAGGTCTGGTCTCTGTCCAGTTGCTTGATTCCTCTAATCGCTTCGGCCAGTTCAGCCGGTTCAGGGCGCTGCTGACAGTTGTGCACGGAAATCTTGTGAAACTGGCCAGCATACGAAATCAGTATCCAGACCCCTGTTACACCACGGCGATTTTGATAGAAACTCCAGGTCCAATCCCTGCTTTTTGTTGACTCCAAGGCTTCGATAGTCGGTTGCAGCCGATGGTCCATTTTCTTATTCCTCCAATGTCGAAAGTGTAGCTTGGAATTGCCGCAAAATCAAGCTCATGTTGTTCATTTCAAACATCTTATGCGCGCGTATACGCGTGTAAGTGCAATAGAATACGCGTATACGTATAGGGCTTCCTGAGAAGGCTCCTTAGGAACTTCTATGGGGATATTCCTTAAGAACTCCTATGAGGACGTAGATCGGTATGGGATATGCTCGTCGGCTGAGGTGACGATCAGGTCTTACTTGCAAACCTACGAGCAATTCAGGCGTGCCGCGACAAGCTATGGGGTTATATAGGTCCCCGCAAGTCTTAGTGCATGTCGGCATCTGACAACCAAATATGCACGCCGGCAAGCGAGGCCACGTCGATGGATATGTTGCTCGAAGCCCGCAGCAGGTTGGTGTCTTCGCCTTTCAGGCAACCTTCAGGACAATCTTTCCGATATGCAAGCTCAACTCCATGCGCTCGTGCGCCTTTGCTGCCTCCTCGAGAGTGAAGACCTGGTCCAATACGGGGCGGATTTTTCCCTCCCGCACCAAAGGCCACAGACACTCTTCGAGGCCATCGCGCAGCCGTATTTTCTCCGTCACCGGGCGCGAGCGCAACGTCGATCCGGTGATCACCAGCCGCTTCGCCATCATCGTCCGCAGATCGAGATTCACTTCACTGCCATGCGCTGTGGCGATATGCACCAGGCGCCCGTCTTTGGCCAGCAGCTTCAGATGTTTCGCAAAATAATCGCCGCCCACCATGTCCAGGATCACATCCACGCCTTTGCCACCGGACCACTCCAGCGCGCCCGCGTCCCAGTCTTCCTCCCGGTAATTGGAGGCGCGCTCGCAGCCCAGTTCGAGCAGAAAGCGGCACTTCTCCGCCGATCCCGCCGTCGCCGCCACGGTTGCTCCAAAGGCTCTGCCTGCCTGGATCGCCAACGTCCCAATGCCGCTCGTGCCTCCCTGCATCAGGAAGCGGTCGCCGGCAAAGAGCCGCCGTGGATCGAAGAGATTCGCCCACACGGTGAAGACGGCTTCGGGCAGAGACGCCGCTGCCTCAAGCGCCATGCTCGCCGGAACCGGCAAGCAGCAGCCGCTATGCGCCACGCAGTACTCGGCGTATCCGCCGCCCAGCACCAGCGCGCAGACCCTGTCGCCGGTCTTCCAGCGCGCATCGGCCCCGGATCCCAGCGCCACGATCTCTCCGGCGACCTCCAGTCCCAGGGTCTCGGAAGCTCCGACGGGCGGAGGATAATGCCCCTGCCGCTGCAGCAGATCCGCCCGGTTGACTCCCGCCGCGACCACCCGGATCAGCACTTCTCCCTCGCCGGGCTCGGGCCTCCCCGCCTCCCCGACCTTCAGTACGTCCGTCCCGCCAAATCCCGCCAACGATATGACTCTCATCTCTCAAGCATAGCCGTCGGAATGTCTCCCCCAAGAATTCGCTCCAAGCGTGACTTCCTTTCCTTGAAGCCAAGCCGCTTCCATCACTCGCCAATTCCAACCCGCACCAAACCACGGAGGCCCTCTCGTGATCTTTGTACTCCGGCTGTATAAAGTGAATGCCGTCGATGCCCCTGCCTTCACCGCGGCGTTCGACGAGGATGGGCCATGGCGCCGGCTCTCCGGCCGGCTGCGCGGCTACATCCACACCGATCTGCTCGTACGTTCCACTTTTCCAACGGTCTTACTGCTGCTTGAGTTCTGGCAATCAGAGCAGCATTATGCAATTGCGGAGAGGAACGCGGAAGTCCGCGGCTTCCTGCGGTCGCTCCGCAATCTGGCGGTCAGCCATCAGAGTTTGGGCGTGTTCTGCTTCCGCAGCCTGTGGGAGAAAGAAATGATCCAGGGCAGTTCGTTCCGGATGCCGGTGGATCTCTCCGCATGGCGGGTGCCGCAGTGAGCGCCGCACGCAGACTGGCATCGCGGCTCCGCGCCGCGTAACCTGCAACATGATTCGCGAGGGTGGAGCGTGGCGTCATTCGGATCGATGAGTGACAGTCCCTCCCACGGCGGGCTTACGTCGAACGCAAGAAGCGCGGCGCGCCACGCGATCCCGCAGCCAATCATCAATCTCGGTCTCGATCCATCCGACCGACCTGTCGAGAAGAGGTACCTGCGCCGGGAACTTACCCTTCGCGATCTGTGCATAGATTGAAGCTCTCGAAAGACCCGTCCGTCGGATGACCTGTGGCAAGCGCAGCGCGGTAAAGTGCGTCCGGTTGTCTTGCGGAGAGTTGTCGATTGTGTTGTGCGCTTGGCTTTCCATGCGGCGATTTTGTCAGAATCCTCATCGAGAGGGAAGTCTACAATCGCAGAATCTTTGGCCTATAGAGATTTCCTCGCCTCGCTTCACGCGAGCCCAACCAACAACTCATGGTCGCTTGCAGCGGTTGAGTCCATTACGTTCGTAAGCTGTGCGAAGATGTCAGTCCGAACTATAGACGGTGGTCGGTTCAAGATTGACGAAAGCAATCCTGTTCTGTCAGTAGAGAAAATCCGTTGCGTCACACGTTAGCGGCAATGCTCCACGCGAGTACCATATAAATATGGATGGGATCACGGCCTGAATGCTGAGATTTTCTGTCCATTTCCATGAAAAATATATCCGCCCGATGTCGACAGATGTATAAATGGTTGTATTTCCCTCGATTCAAATCTGTAACTAGTTGATTATACGTACGTTAACGTTCGATGTGAATCCCCCTCTCCCGCCATAAATTTCCTGCCTAATTGAGTTTAAAGATAAATCAAAGATAAAAATGGACTTCACCCAGGTGCGTTTCGTCGCTATCGTCGCCATAGTCGCCTCAATACGTCCCTGTTCCCCTGTTTTGCATGACAACGGGCTTTGGCAATAGAGGTATCGGGAAGGCATTTATCTCTTGTATTGGCGGGTTTTGTCCGGGATGTTGGTTTATTCACCAGGATTGATGCATTTCCCCTCGGTTTTGCACAGGCAAATTGCGCTCAGATTGGAATGAACATAATCAGGCAACCTTTTCCACGCATTTTTTTGTTCTGGCGGTGTTCGCGTCTGCTTATCCACGCCAACTCTTGGCATAATCCATGCAAGAGCGGTTTCTCAGAATCTGTTCCAAGCGCCGCGTCCATGGAGATTGGGGTTGAGTAAACAAAGTCAGAGCGTGAGTTCCAGCCCCAATGTCATGACGGATTACCCAGGGGAGCACTGAAGAGTGACCAGCTATAGCCGCCAGGACGTGCTGCGCATCCTGCAGATCAACTCCCGCCAGTTGCAGGGTTGGGAGCGCGCGGGAATCATTCCCCCACAACAGAGCTACAGTTTCCAGGACCTCGGGCAATTAAGGATTTTGCGCGCCCTGCGCGAGGAGTCTGTGTCAGTGGCGTCGATCCGGCATTCGATTGTCGCCATGAAGGCGGTGGCGGGCATGGCGAATCCACTGCTGGAGGCCAGCCTGGTCAGGACCGGGTCGCGACTAGCCTTCCGGCATCGCGGGGCTATCGTGGATCCCATCCGCCGGCAGTTGCTCTTCGACTTCGAGCGGCTGGAACAGCAGATGGCGCGGCCGTCGGCCAGCTCTGAACCGGCGCCGCTGCGCAGGCCGGCGGCGGATGCTCCGCGAGGCGTGCAGGAGATGTTTCTGGAGGCGGTGCAATCCGAGGAGGCCGGCGAGAAGATCCGCGCCATCAAGCTTTACCAGAAGATTATGGAGCAGGACCCCAGCTTTGCGCCGGCCTGGATCAATCTGGGCACAATCCACTTCCACCTGCGCGAGTTTGGCTGGGCCGAGCAGCTTTACCGCCAGGCGACAGAAATTGATCCGACCTACGTACTGGCGTTTTTTGACCTGGGGAACGTACTGGACGAGTTGCAGCGGCCGGATGAATCGATTACCGCCTACCGCAGGGCCGTTGCGCTGGCTCCCGGCTATGCCGATGCCCACTACAACCTGGCGCTGGCCCATGAGCGCAAGGGTGATGCGCGGGCGGCGCTGCGCCACTGGCAGGCTTATGCAAGGCTGGATAAAAACGGCCCCTGGGCCGAACATGCGCGCGGACAAATTCGTAAGCTGCTGGACCGCGAGAAATTGGCTATCGCCTGGCGTGCGGAGAGTTTTATTGCCCCGCGCAAAGGAACCGTAGTTTTGGAGCTAGTAAACGACGAGAACTGAAAGTCCGCAAGACACGATTGGCCCTTCCCGAAGGAAGAGCCAACGCGCAAGCAAGCAGAACAAATCAGACAAGCCAAACACACTACGTCACGGACACTGTGAAGGTGGTGGTGGGTGCTGGAGTGACAACGGGGTTCCCGGTTCCCGTCACCGTGAAGGTGTAGGTGCCGGCCGACGTCCCTGAAGTGCCGCCGCCTCCACCGCCACCGCCGCCACCGCAGGCAGCTAGGCTGCCCAGCGCCGCCATGACAATCAGAATGCTCAACATTGAACGCCAACTACGCCGCCGTGCCGGAATCCCCAGGAAGACGAGGAATGCCAGCACAGCACCGCCTCCCGCTCCGGCCAAACCTTTTCCGGGCAGCCTGGGATATACCAGATCACTGGTAGCAGCCGTCGTGTACACCGTGACGGTCGCAGTACCGCTCGCCGAGCCGGAACTCAGTGTTACTGTGTTGCTGCCGCCCGAGCAGCTGGGCAGATAAGCAGCTCCGGAGGGATAGTTGGTCAGCGCACAGGTGAGCGTGACGGTTCCCGAATACAGGGTGCCCGAACTCACGGTAATGGTTGAGGTCGTGGCGGCTCCGGGTGCGATGGAGGCCGGGGTCGTTGCGGTCAGCGCAAAGACGGAGGTAGTCACCGTAACGGAGGCCGTTCCCGAGCCTGAGGCGTAGTCCGCGTCTCCGCTATAAGTTGCGGTGAGCGTATCGCTTCCGTTGCTCAGGCTGTTGGCCGGAATGGTGATGGCGCAACTGGCGGCTGTGCAGCCGCTGGTTCCTAGCGTTACCGCGCCGGAGTTATAGCTGCCGCTGGACAGAGTTACAGTTCCGGTCGGCGATGTTTCCAGGGTGCTGGCGCCGGAAACGGTGACTGTCACACCGTAGGTCTGGCTCGAATCTATACTGCCCGTAGCAGGAGTTACTGTTACGTTTGGCGTTGCCACAGCCACATACGTCACGGCCACAGAGGTCGTGCCAGTGGCCCCCGCACTGTAGATTGAGCTTCCGTTGTAGGTCACGGTGAGCGTGTCGCTTCCGGCGCTCAGGGAGTTGTAGGGGATGGTGATGGAGTAGCTGCCAGTGCCGGAAAGCGCCGTGGCAGGCGAGGTGTAGCCGCCTCCGGTGAGTGTCACGGTTCCCGTCGGCGTCGTGCTGCCGGTGCAAACCCCTGTGCAGGATACCGTGCCGTTCACCGTCACGGTCTGGTTGGAATTGATGCTGCTTGCCGTGGGAGTGGCCGTTACGGCCGCGGTCAGCCCGTTTACCGTCACCGATGTGGAGTTGGTCGCCACGGCATAGGTCGAGTTGCCGCCATAGGTCACCGTCAGCGTGTCGGAGCCAATCGGGAGATTTCCAGTACCAATGGTGAAGGCGCAACTGGAGGCCGTACAACTGCCGGAACCAATCGTCTGGAATGAGTTATAGCTGCCGCCGGTCAGCGTGATCGTTCCCGTCGGCGTTCCGCTGGCGCCGGAGACCGAAACGGTTACGATGAGACTCTCGACGGTTGTCACCGGGCTGGGCAAGACGGAAAGAAAAGACACAGTCGCCGCCGCCGTGCCGGTTGATGAATTCCAGTAGTTCACCAGTTGTGTGGCATCCACGCTGCCCATTCCGGTTGCCAGGTCGTAGCCGGTGGTGGTATTGTAGCCGCTCTCATAGTAATATCCAAGCGTGTCCGCGACGCAATTCGGAGAGCCGCTGGTGCAGGACACGGAGTTATTGCCCACCGTGACATCGTGAAATATTTTGCCTGCATTGGGGCCATTGAACAGGCCATACAGCTCCGTAGCCGGCATCCCTAGACGGCTGCCCGACTTCTGCTGGACCAGAGCCAAGATGCCGGCAAAGGCTGGCGAAGCGGTGGAGGTGCCGCCAAAACCGTCAAAATAGCCCCCCGATATATTCGAGCAATTCAGTACACCTTGCGCTTTAGAGGTACAACTGTCGTTAGCGAGGTAATATGTATCTCCGTCGCAAACCAGCCATGTTGCAGAGTAGAAGCCGTTGCCGGACATTAACGAAACATCCGGCAGATCTCGAGCCCCATCCGATGGCACGCCTGTACCCGTCTGCCACAATGGCTTGCCGTAGACGACGCTGGCGCCGCCGCTGCCGGCCACAATATTATTGTCGCTGGCGGGGATACCCGCTCCAGCGTCAGACAAAGGCACATTCTCGCTGATGGTGGTGTCGTTATAGGTCGAGTCATTCCAGGTCGATTCGGGAATATAGCTCAGTGCCGTCCGGTAATAAGTCGGAGCGCCAGCACTGCCCAGTGACGTGCTCACGTAGGTTGAATATGCAGAAGTATATAGTGGATAGAAATCCGTTCCGCCGACAGCGATGTTGTACGGTGTGGAGGCATAACCGCTGACTGCCAATCCACCGGTGGCGTCGGGAACATTCCTGCCGCTTTTGGTGCTCGTCTCGTCGCAACCGGCCGAGCCGCTGTCGCCGGCCGAAACCATGACCGCGATGCCCTGCCCCGCTGCTTGCTCCCACCAAAGGTTGATCTGCGCGTTGTCGCCGGTGAAGGGTCCTACATTGTCCTGCTCGCACTCGCCGAAACTGAGGCTGAAGATGTCCACCACATTTTTGTCGATCGCCGCCTCAATGCCGGTGCTGAGATCAGTCGAGGCATAGTAGTAGATCGTCGCGCCTGGAGCCATGCCTCCGGAAAGTTCAGTATCGAGATAGGCTTCGTCGGCATCGTCGGCTTCGTATCCGGAACCTGGGGTGGTGGAGCAACTGCTGGAACTGGTGCAGTAATTGACGTTGATAGGGGTGGAGTTGCCGAGAAATGTGCTGCGGTAGGTCCCTACGATGTTGGCATTGATCGTCGCATCGCCGCCAAGGCCGATCTTGACACCCGCGCCGGTATAACTGTTCCCCCCGGCGAAGTTGGCGTTGAAGGAGTTGGGCGTGTTATAGATCGTCGCCGCATCCGCGGGAGTAACGTAGAGAAAGTCTTCGCAGGATGACTCCGTCAGGCCAGGCTTTGGTCCGTTCCCCGTTGCCATTTGCCTATTCCTGGAGTTGGCCCTTCCCACACTAGCACGCACGGAATGCGGCCTTGGGCGGATGGTATTCATGTGCGCGACTCCCTTGACCACCGGTGCGAGCGCCGAGGGAATCTGGGGGTCGGTGGTGTTTGAGTAAAATTGCCGGTCGCCGGCCTGAAAAGAGTGGATGGAGGTGTGAAAGGCCTCCTCCACCTGGCTTACCGTCCCGTTGAAGGCGATATTCGTGCGTCCCTTGGAGACCGTTTCCACTTGCAGCCCGTGCGACTCCAGCCAGGCTACCAGGGCGGCAATATCCGAGTCCGCGGGGCCGTATAGCGCGCCGAACTGCTCTGGAGTGAGCCACTTGTGGTAGTTGGGCGAGGATTTGTCCTGCAACTGGGCCAGATAGGAGTCTAGCGCCGCCTGCTGCTCGCTGGAGCGGGAGAGAACCAGGCGCACGTGGGTCAGTTGCGTCGAGGGGGAAGCCTCACCCTGGTCAAACTCCGCCCGCGCCAGGCGCGGCACGTTGCCTTTGAGCGCCGCCAGCGAAGACTCATCCACGTTCGTGGTAATTCGCGGGGCGACAAAGGAACTTTGGGCCAGCAAGACCATCGAGCAGAGCAAAATGCTGGCTAATACACTGAGGGGAAACGTCTTTATCAAGCGCATAGCGATTATCCTAGACCCTTCCTTGGGAGGAAACCCCGGCCAAACAGTTAGACGCGGCAATCAATCAAATCATAACGTTAAATACACGTTTTCCGCTCCCCTATTCAGAATATCGACACGAGGAACGCGAGATTTGCATACGGAGCTTGAAAAAGGGGCAGGATACCCATTTTCTCTTTCAAGCGCAGGAACCTTTCCAAATGGGGAAATGCGCTGCCCTGGCTCCTGTCATCGAAGGCTGCCTCGCATCCGGCGGCTGAGGAGCGGCGAGTGTCTGACGGCCAATTTGCAGAGAGAACTTTTTGACCGCAACTTTGTGCCAGATTTTGTGTCTGATATCGTAAGGCTGTTTGTCGCTGTTTCCCGGGATCTCTGGATTCGGCGCTATGTTCTCTCCCTGGCATGGCTGGACTGGATTTCCCTGATGCTCCAGAAGGCGGAACCTGGAGCAGGCGCATCTGCCTCGGTTCTGGATTGATCCAGATACCAAGTTACATGTATGCTTGCATTTTCGGCTTTTCAACTCATGAGGTTGGCAATGAAAACACTGCTTGCACTCTCACTGCAAAGGCGGCTTTGGGTCTGCGGCTGGATCGCTGCCTGCACAATGGTTGCTTCCCATCTAGGCGCGCAATCGGTGGCTCCCCGCATCACCTCCGATGTCAACTACTCTGAACAGGCGACGCTTACGGGGTCGCTGCATCCTCTGGCGCTGGCACAATTCGACGCCGGACGAATGCCAGCGGAGACCTCGCTGAACGGCGTTAGCATCTACTTCAGCCGCTCGGCCGAGCAAGAGGCCGATCTGCAACAGTTGATTGCCGCACAGCAGGACCCCACCTCGCCGCTCTATCACCAATGGCTCAACCCGGACCAGTTCGCCGCCCGCTTCGGCATGGCCGACTCCGATCTGGACAAAGTGAAAAGCTGGCTCCAGCAACAGGGCTTTTCCATCGATTCGGTGGCCCGCAGCCGCAACATGATCCGTTTTTCCGGCACGGCGCGCCAGGTGGAGCAGGCTTTTTTGACCGAGATGCACTACTACAATGTGCAGGGCGCGCGGCACTTCGCGCCTTCGACGGAGCTAAGTGTGCCCGCGGCCTTTGCCCCTGTCTTTCTAAACGTCCGCAACCTCAACGACTTCCGCCCGAGGTCCATGCACGTTACTCCGGCGCGACCTGACTTTACCTCCAGTCAATCGGGGGCGGTTCACTTTGTCCCCGGGGACATCAAAGTCGCCTACAACATCCCCTCAAGCTACACCGGCACGGGCCAGTCGATTGCTCTGATGGGCCAGTCGGCCATCCTGACCACCGATATTGAGAACTTCCAGAGCGCAGCCGGGCTTACCGCCAAAAACCCCACGCTGGTGCTGGTGCCGGGCACAGGACTTTCCAGGTTCTACAAGGGAGATGAGTCCGAATCGGATATCGACGTGGAATGGTCAGGCGGCATCGCGACCGGAGCAAACATCATCTTCGTCTACGTCGGCAGCAATCCGAACTATGGCGCTTTCGACTCGCTGCATTATGCGGTGGACGAGGATATCGCTCCCATTCTCAGCATCAGCTACGGCACCTGCGAAACGCAGTTGACAACCTCCGAAGTCAGCTCGATGGAAGCCATCAACGCGCAGGCCGTTGCGCAGGGGCAGACCATCATCGCTTCCTCGGGCGATTCAGGATCCACGGCCTGCTTTGACTACTCCGGTACAACCGACGGCGGCGCGACTTTTACTACTACCATGGACCAGGCTCTGGCGGTTAATTACCCGGCCAGCAGCGCCTATGTCACCGCCGCCGGCGGCACGGAGATCACCTCCGCCAACTCCGTTTCCACGAACTCGACATACTGGGATGCGCAGAGCACGAGCGATATTCTGACCTCCGCGAAGGTCTACATTCCTGAAGTCGCATGGAATGATGACACCTTGAGCGGCCAATATATTCTGGCTGTAGGCGGCGGCCTCAGCGCCAGTGGCGGGGGCGCCAGCGCGCTCGTCTCCAGGCCGAGCTGGCAGGCCGGCACGATAGGCGGCGTCATCATTCCTACTGGCACCATGCGCCTGGTGCCGGATATCGCCCTGTACTCCTCGCCGAACTATCCCGGCTACCTGTATTGCTCCAGCGACCCCTCCGACGAGATCGAGGGCAGTTGCTCGAACGGCTTCCGCGACGCCTATAACAAATACCTGACTGTGGCCGGCGGCACCAGTTTTGCCGCGCCCATATACGCCGGCATGGTAGCCATCATCAACCAGGCAATGGGCTATACCAGCGGACAGGGACTGGTCAATCCAACGCTCTACACGCTGGCTGCCAACAACTCCACCTACACCTCGGCCTTCAATGACGTGACAAGCGGCAACAACTACTGCACGGCGGGAACAACCTTCGGGTATTGCAGTGCTACGGGAGCTACGGAGGGTTACGCCGCGGGCACGGGCTACGACGAGGTGACCGGGCTGGGATCGGTGAATCTGGGCAATCTGATCACGGCATGGACTCCGCCGCCGACCCCCGTGATTCCGACCCTGGTCGGTACAACAACTACGATTACCGCGGCAACCCTTGCGCCGGCCTCGGGCGTAGCCGACACCTTTACCATTACCGTGGTTGCCGCCAGCGGCGCAGTCACGCCCTCGGGCAATGTCACCCTCGTGATTGACGGAGGCACGACGAGCTATAGCAGCGGCGGCTCAACGGCAACGGTAGCCTTGGTGGCCAGCGGCACTCCAGGCACGGCCACGGCTACCTACTCCAAGGCCTTCTCGACCGCTGGCGCACACCAGATCATCGCGCAGTTCCCGAGCAACGCTACCTTCGCGCTCTCGTCGGGAGTCGTGCAGGTGGTTGTGGGAGGCACCAGCTCCGGCGTGGGCAGCTTCACGCTCGGTGCAAGTCCCAGCACGCTGACCGTGAGCCAGGGCAGCTCGGGGAAAGAGACCATCACGATCACCCCGGCAGGCGGCTACACGGGAACGGTGCTGATGAATTACACCACCTCCAACAATACCGCGCTCGAAAATCTTAATGTATGCGCCACAAATGTGCACGACGGCTATGCATCATTACAGATTGTCGGAACAAGCGCCGAGACGACGACGTTCACCTTCGACACCAACGCCAGCGCTCTATACTGCGAGGCGGCGTCGCCGGTCGGCAGCAAGCCCCTTCATAAGCCGGGCGCGACGAAGACAGCCAGCAACAGCGGCACGAATCCCGCTCCGTTTACGGTGGCCCTTGCCGGATTGCTATTGGCCGGCTTCCTGGGACGGCGCTCGCGGAAGTTCCTTACCATGACCGGGGCTATTGCCCTGCTCGTTGTGGCACTGACTACTTCGTCCTGCGGCGGCAGCAGCAACTCAAACACTACGCCGCCCACCAATCCGCCCCCGGGCACTTACACCATTACGATCACCGGGCAGGACTCGGTCACGTCATCCATTACCGCACAAACCAGCTTCACGTTTGTCATTCAATAACCTCGATTCGTCAAGGGGCGGCTGCCAGAACGGTGGCCGCCCCTTCGTTTTGCGCTCATTAGACGCGGCAGGCCAGGACCATCGCATCGCTTCTGCAACAGCGATGAAGGGTGAGGACTTCAGCCCGCAGCCTTCGGAATATGAGCGTCTGGTTTTGGTTTTCGAGATCTGGATGCGCCAGCCATCCGTTTACTTTGATAAACTTCTCGCCGGAGGCGGCATATCTTGGCCCACACAATACATTACCCTGCGCTGACACAGCTTTCCGAAGAGGAAAATCTCTTTTATTCAACCGTCCGGCAATTTGCCGAGGAAAAGATTGCGCCGCTGGTGCGCTCCATGGACGAAGAACAGCAGATGGCGCCCGGGCTGCTGGAGCAGCTCTTCGACCTGGGGCTGATGGGCATCGAGGTTCCCGAAGAACTGGGCGGCGCAGGGGGCAGCTTTTTCGACGCGGTGCTGGCTATTGAAGCGATCTCCACCGTGGACCCCGGCGTGGCGGTTCTGGTGGACGTGCACAACACGCTGGTGGTGAACTCGTTGCGCCGCTGGGGAACGGAGCAGCAGCGTCAAAAATGGCTGCCGAGGCTGGCAGCCGATACAGTAGGCGCCTATGCGCTGAGCGAGGCGGGCTCGGGATCGGATGCCTTTGCGCTGCAAACTTCTGCCGAGGCAGTTACCGGCGGCTACCGGCTCGACGGGCGCAAACTGTGGATCAGCAGTGCGCGCGAGGCCGGGCTGTTCATCGTCTTCGCCACGCTCGATCCGGCGGCGGGCTACAAGGGCATCACCGCCTTCCTGGTGGAGAAGGGCGCGCCGGGTTTCACCGTGGGCCGTAAGGAAGACAAGCTGGGGATTCGTTCCAGCAGCACCTGTGAGCTGATTCTGGATGGCTGCCAGATGCAGGAGGCCAACCTGCTGGGCGCGCCGGGCAAGGGCTACAAAATAGCTATCGAGATGCTCAACGAGGGGCGCATCGGCATCGGCGCGCAGTTGCTGGGGCTCGCCGAGGGCGCGTGGGGTCACGCGGCCCGCTACGCGCAGGAACGACGCCAGTTCGGCAAGCCTATTGCGGAGTTTCAGGCAGTGCAGTTTGCGCTCGCCGAAATGGCGACCGTAATTGAAGCGGCCAAGCTGATGGTCTACAACGCGGCGCGGCTTAAGGACGCGGGCCAGCCCTACGTGCGCGAGGCGGCCATGACCAAGCTCTTTGCCTCGCGGATGGCCGAGCGGGTGGCCAGCCAGTGCGTGGAGATCTTCGGCGCCAACGGATTTGTGCGCGATTACCCGGCGGAGAAGTTTTACCGCGACGCCAAGGTGGGCGCTATCTACGAAGGCACCTCGAATATGCAACTGATGACGATTGCCAGGCAGGTGCTGGCGCGGTAACGCGGCTTAGTTGGCGGAGTCTTTCTGGCGCGTGGCCTTTACGCCCGACAGAATCCCAACGCCTATCAGTATGATCGCGCTCACCACAATCCAGTGCACGGGGATGTGCACCAGATACGCGGCGTAAGCCAGTCCGCCGATCATGATTGCAAATCCGGCAGCATAAAGTCTGAAGGACATTCTATCTCCTTACCGAGTCAATGGTGCAAGTGGGCGCCATGTTTACGGACGAAAAGTTTAAGCCCGCAGCTCATACCAGCTTCTCTCGCCTGGCGGTTCGTGCAGGGCTGGGCGGGGGATCGAGCAGTTTGGGCCTGGATGAGTTCTCCTCCGGCAGTTCATCGTGCAGAACCATGTTGAGCAACGACGTGTGAACCCGAATGCGCCCGTTGTATTCGATGTAGCCGAGCTTTCTAAAGCGATTCATGAAGAAGCTGACGCGGGAGCGCGTGGTGCCGATCATAGCGGCAAGAGTCTCCTGGGTTACCGGCGGGATCAACGGTTCCGGCTCGCCCGATCCGCCATATTCCGCCATCAACAAGAGTGTCCGCGCCAGGCGCCTTTCGCTGGAGTTGAAGAGCTGATCGACGAGATCCGCCTGGGTGCGGATGCCTCGCGTCAGGATAAACTGCATGAAAAAGTCGGAGAACGCATGCTCCTCGTGCAGGACGCGGAGCATCTGGGCTCTCCCGATCTTGAGCGCGACACAGGGGGATACGGCCATGGCCGAGGCGGTTCGTTGCGCTGCAACTCCAGCCATCGACTCCTCGCCAAAAAAGTCCCCTGCGGCAAGCATCGTAACCGTGGCCTCTTTGCCCCTCTTGGAAACGACGGTTAGCTTTGCTCGGCCACTCTGGAGGTAATACACCGAGTCGGCGGGACTTCCCTGGAAATAGAAAGCCTGTTTTGACGTGTTATGGAGGATGCTTCGCCCCGGTCCTTCGGTCGCTAGAAAAACGGCGGTATCGAAGTGGTTTTTCGTTACAGTTGCCATCGGAACGGCCTCCTTCCTCGTGCGGTCTGGATGGCTGCTAACGGCGGAGGCAGATCTGCCTTCCGCTGTAAAGCGCCATGACTCTTACATCTCAGAATTCCACCTCAACCGGCAATAGTCTGAGCAGTTTAGACCTACCTGCTCATTGGACTGGAGGAAGGTAACCTGCCGCGGAATGAGGGAGAGTTGCTGCTTCGCCTGGCAAGAGGTAAATTATTCTTCTCCAGTAGTGGCATCGAAAGCCCTATCTGGAATACACTAATGACAGCGATGGTCCGGCCCGCGCGCGCTCGCAAGGTTGTGGATAAACAGCGGAGGTTCGCTGCGCCCAAGGCTGGGGAGTGATCAGGGAAGAGGTCTGGCAGGGCGAAGGTGGCGAGGTGGTCCGTTACAATCTGGTTTTATTTGCCACCTTCTTTGCACCTTAGATCATGGGCGGGTGCTCGGATACGACAACCAGCACGGCCATCACCACCGCCATTTCATGGGAAATATGGAGCCGTTTCAGTATGCCGGATATGATCATTTGTTGAATCGATTTCTAGCCGAAGTCGAGGTTTTACGGAAGGAGAAACGATGAAGATTACGGTTCGTTCGGACGGATTCGAGGGTTACAAAAAACGTGCATTGGCGCGAGCCGCAAAACTGGCCCGCCGCGAGCCGGTGCGCCCCGAAGTGACCATCACCTTCGACAATCCTCTGACCATGCTGGAAGTGTTGACAGCGGAACGAATCCGCCTATGCGAAACGGCGCGCCGCAAGGCTTTTTCCATCTCTGCCCTGGCCGCGGAGTTGAATCGCGATCCTAAAAGCGTGCGCCGCGATGTGCTCAAACTGGAGTCCGCGGGTGTTGTTCGCCTCCATGAACAGGTCAATCCCGGTCACGGCCGCGTGCGCATCGTGGAACCCACGGCGCAGCGGTTTGAACTGATTGCCAGCTTTTGAGATCGAAGATATATCTATCTACCGGTGCTCAGAGAGCGCAAATCATCGCGGAGCGAGCTAATAGCTAACAGCTAGAAGCTGTACTTACAGCTTTTGCGTTCTCTGCACGGCGCGGACGCCGGGGACGCGGCGCAGGCCGAGGACCATGCGGTTGAGGTGGCCCACGTCTTCGGCTTCGGCAATCAGATCGACGACGGCTTCGCCGTTCTCGTCTTTGCGGATCTCAACGCCGCTGATGTTGGAATTGTCGTCGGAGATGACGGCGATCAGCTCCTTCAACATGCCGGGGCGGTCATCGCAGGAGACAGTGATTTTGACCGGGTAGCGCTGCGGCCGTCCAGCGGCCTCGCCGCCCACGCGGGGCCATTCGACATTGATGCGGCGGTCGCTCTCGTAGAGCAGGTTCTGCACGTTGGGACAACCGCGCGCATGGACGGCCACGCCTTTGCCGCGGGTGACGTAGCCCACGATCTCTTCGCCGCGAATGGGATTGCAACATCGCGCGCGATAGACCAGCATGTCGTTCTGGCCCTCCACCTGGAGCGAATCCGAGCCAGTCAGGTGCAGCTTGCGCACCGCATCGGACATGGCCGCCGCACTACCGGGCTTGATCTCCGGCGCCACCTCAGGTTCCGGCAGATTGGTAGAGCCGGGAGACAGCTTGTTGAGCAAATGGCGCGCAGAGTGCTTGCCCAGCCCCAGTGCGGCCAGAAGATCGGCGGCCGTGGCCACGCCGTATTCGTTGGCAATGCGGCCCAGGTCCTGGTCGCTGATCTGGCTCTGCGGCACCTTGAATTTACGCGCCTCGCGCTCCAGCAGTTTTCGGCCGATCTCGACCGCACGCCGCCGGTGATCTTCGTTGAGCCAGTGCTTGATCTTGTTGCGGGCGCGGGGACTTTTCACAAATGTGAGCCAGTCGCGGCTCGGCTTGTGGTCCTTCTGGGTGACAATCTCCACGATGTCGCCGGTGGACAGCTTGGTGCGCAGGGGCGCCATGCGCCCGTTGACTTTGGCACCCACACAGGTGTGACCCACTTCGGTGTGAATGGTATAGGCAAAATCGACAGGCGTGCCTTCGGCCGGAATCACCACCACCTTCCCCTTGGGCGTGAAGGTGTACACCTCGTCGGGATACAGGTCCATCTTCAGGCTGGAGAGGAATTCGTTGGGGTCGGTCATCTCCTTTTGCCACTCGACCAGTTGACGAATCCAGTTCAGCCGCTCCTCGTCGCGCGCCGTAACCACGCCTCCGCCGGCCTTGTACTTCCAATGGGCGGCGATGCCTTCCTCGGCGATGCGATGCATCTCCTCGGTGCGGATCTGCACCTCGAACTGGTGGCCGGTGGGGCTCATCACCGTGGTGTGTAGCGACTGGTAGCGGTTGGCGCGGGGCATGGCGATGAAGTCCTTGATGCGCCCTGGCACCGGCTTCCACAGGGTGTGAATGAGTCCGAAGACGGCGTAGCAGGCGGCCACATCCTGGGTGATGACGCGGACTGCCAGCAGGTCATAGACCTGGTCAAAGGAAACCTTGGAGCGCTGCTGCTTCTGAAAAATGGAATAAATGCGCTTGATGCGCCACTCGACGCGGGCCGGGATGTTGTTTTCGCGAAGTTGCTCGGTGAGCGTGTCCTCCACGCCGCGCAGGAACTGTTCGCCCTCGGTGCGGCGGGCTTCGACGGCTGCCGCGACCTGCTCGTAGCTGACCGGGTCGGTGTAGCGGAAGGCCAGATCCTCCAGCTCGCCGCGCACCTTGCCCATGCCCAATCGATGCGCAAGCGGCGCGTAGATCTCCAGTGTCTCGCGGGCGATGGACTCCCGTCGTTCCGGCCTCAAATGCTCCAGGGTCCGCATATTGTGCAGCCGGTCAGCCAGCTTGATCAGCACCACGCGCACGTCAGAGACCATGGCCAGCAACATCTTGCGCACATTTTCTGCTTGGCGATCCTCGCGATTGGCAAACTCGATCTTGTCGATATGGGTGACGCCTTCGACGATGTGTGCCACCTGCTCGCCGAAGCTGGCCTCAATCTCCTCATTGGTGGCGGGCGTGTCCTCTACCGAGTCGTGCAGCAGGCCCGCGGCGATGGAGGTTGCGTCCATCTTCATCTCCGCCAGTACCTCGGCCACCTCGAGCGGGTGAATAATATAGGGCTCGCCCGAGGCCCGCATCTGCCCCTCATGGTGGCGGACGCAGAACTCCCAGGCTTTGCGGACGAGAGAGATGTCTTCGCTGGGACGGTTGGCGTGGACCTTCTTGAGCAGCGCTTCAAAGCGCCGGTCGATGGCTTGCCGGTCAAGCGCGCGCGCGACGGGCTGCGCCTTCCCCTGGGGAGCCGGGGGCGCGCCGGGAACCTCCGCCGGTGTAAGCTGCCTGGCTGTCGCCATGCTTTATTATAGGCCGCTTGCGTTTGGCATGCATGAAGGCAAGCCTGATTACTTGGCTGCGATGCAACTGTGGGACTCGATCCTTGTTAGGATGAGGGGGGAAGCTGAACCCGGCCAAGGGAGACCATGACCAAGACCCGCACCGCCCGGCCTGCTGCAAACAGGAAGGCGCCGAAATCCGTCCAGCCCGCGCCGCCTGATCGGCGGATTCAAGAGAAGCCGTCTCCTGGTATTCAAGCTTCGGGAGCCCGGATCAGTCGCCGCGCCGCTGACCGGCTGCGCGCGGGCCATCTGTGGGTCTACGCCTCCGACATTGAATCAATTGAACTGCCAGACGGCGAAGCGCCGGCGCTTTTGCCGGTTGCCGACAGCCGCGGATTGCTTTTGGGCACGGCGCTTTACAGCCCCACCTCGCAGATTGCCCTGCGGCTGGTCTCACGCGAGGCAATCACTGAGGTCCAGTGGCTCGCGTTGCTCGAGACCCGGCTGCGCACGGCGATCCGGCGGCGTCGTCCGTTGCTCGACGAGCGGAACAACGCATGCCGCTTGTGTTTCAGCGAGGCAGATGAACTCCCGGGCCTGGTGGCGGACAAGTACGGCGAACTGGTGATTCTGCAATTGCTGACCAAAGGGCTGGACTCGGCAGGCGTGCGCGAGAGCTGCGTGCGCGTGCTGCGCGAGGAATTGGCGCCGGAGGCGATTCTGGAGCGGCCCGATTCGCGTGTGCGCGAGCTGGAAGGGTTGGCGTCGCCAAGTTCGGAGCCGCTATTTGCCAGAGACACCGTCGCGCCCGTCAGTACGCAATTCCGGCTCAACGGCCTGCTCTTTCACTACGACGCTAACGCTGGCCAGAAGACAGGCGCCTTCCTCGACCAGCGGGCTAACTACGCCGCTGCCGCCGAGTGGGCGCGACGACTGGGACTGGCGAATCGCGACGGAGGCGGACGAGCGCTGGACATCTGCTGCTACCAGGGAGGCTTTGCCCTGCACCTGGCCGAGGTCTGCGCCCAGGTGACGGGGATTGACGCCTCCCGCGCCTCGCTTGAAGTGGCGGAGCGAAATCTAACAGCGAATCATTCGCGGCTCACCGCGCAAATGGATTGGGTTGAAGGCGACGCTTTTCAGATTCTGCGCGACTGGTCGGAGGCGGGCGAGAGATTCGACGCCATTGTGCTCGATCCACCAGCCTTCGCCAAGAGCCTGCGGGCTGTTGAAGGCGCGTTGCGCGGCTACAAGGAGTTGAATCTGCGGGCTCTCAAAATGCTGAGTCCCGGCGGACTGCTGGTGACCTGCTCCTGCTCGCATCACGTGGGCTGGGCCGAGTTGGAGGTCAGCGTAACGGCAGCCGCCGCCGATGCCCACCGGCGCGTGCGGCTGCTGGAGCGGCGTGGCGCCGCTCTCGATCATCCCGTGGTGCTGAGCCTGCCGGAGACTGAGTACCTGAAGTGCCTGGTGCTGGAAGTGGAGTAACCGGCTGTGTACGTTCATGTCCCTGCGAATTTAACTCTTAGAGACTTGTTCCGCATCCAGAGCAGAAGTGCGCACCTTGCGGGTTGGTTTGCCCGCAGCGCCTGCAGGCCAGTAGCGTGCCCGGCTGCGGCGCTGGCGGCACATTGATGGTCACATTCCATGGATAGCCCCAACCCGGCATCGCGATTCCCAGAGTAGCCGCAATCCCCGCCGCCTGGATGGCGTTGAACTCCCGCACCCGGCCAGGCATGAAGAAGCACTCGATAAAGCCCAGCACCCACGGGAACGGCGTCCAACTGAAGCACAGGTAAAGAATCCCCAGGCCCGTCCGCCGCAGATAAAAGTGGTGAATGCCGAAGCCGCCCAGAAACAGCGCCAGTAGTACGCCCACAACCTCGTCGCGGCGGACAACCGCATACTGCTGGTAAAAAATCGCTTGTGCGTTGGGGTACGGTTGGCTGCTCATGGACGGCTCTCCTTGTGCTTGTCTCAGGATACGCAACCGGCAACCGCGTGGTTCCCCGCCCCGCAAATGAATCTCACACTGAGAAGTTCAACTCCCCGGTGTTCGTTATTGCCCGTGCAGATAGCGGCTGGCAAAGTCCAGGAACGTAGGCCAGTTTGGTCCTGGCGTGTGGCCACCGGAGTGCTGGCGGAAGGCCACCTCGCCGGCAATCAGAGGAGTTTCGATGGGCGGGAAGGTGGATGTGCCCAGGTCGCGCTTGCCCAGCAGGCGATAAACCGGGCCAGCGGCGGTGGCGGCCATGAACATACCCTTGGCGTCCACCCATCCGTCGCCGGCCTCCTTCGCGCCACCGCTGATGAAGACCGGGCGGGGCGCGCATAGGGCGATCAGTTCGTGGGCGTCCACGGGCAGGTCGCCGGTGGTGAGCGGCCCCGCGTACTTGAGGAAGTTGCCGGCCATCCAGTGGTACTCGCCGGTCCCTGCCAGGTTCTCTGTCAGCTCGCCGAAGATGTGCCGGTAGAGCTTGGCGCCGCCGGTGCCCGAGGAGCTGATGTAAGCGATGGCGAAACGCGGATCATAGGCCATGGCCACCAGCGCGGTTTTGCCGAACCTGGAATGGCCCTCGATGCCCACCTGCTTTGCGTCCACGGCTTTGTCGGTCTCGAAGTAGTCCAGCGTGCGGCTGGCGCCCCAGGCCCAGGCGCGCAGCGAGCCCCAGTCGTCGAGCTTGCGCGGCTGGCCCTTGTTCGCGAGGCCGATGATGCCCTCGGTCAACCCGGCGCCGTTATCGGCCTGCACGCTGTAAGGCATGTACGTTGCATAGCCCCAGCCGTGGGCCAGAACCTGCTGCTGCCACGTAGGTCCATCATTCCCAAGGCCTTTGGGCATTCCTCCGGGAAAGTTCTTGAAGAAAGCCGCCATGAATTCCTTGCTGAAGCCGATTTCCATGATGACCGGAACGGGGCCGGATGCGTTGGCCGGAGTGCTGAGCTCCAGTTCGATCGTGACTTTGATGCTGGGATAGGCGGAGTTGTCCACGTGGCCCGCGAGTTTCTTGGTGATTACCGGCACGTCGCCGACCTTCTCCTGCGTGGTGCTGACCACTTCCCAGGTGACCTTGGGGATATTGGCGGGAACGCGGCCCAGAATCTCGCGGTCGAAGTCTTCGACGATCTCCGGGCGGCGCTTTGTCCACCATACTTTGGCCGAGGTGACGCGCTTGCCGTCCTTGAGCAGCAGCGGATCGGGCAGGGTGGGATAGACGTTGGCCTTGGACTCGTCGTAGTTGGCCGTAAAGGGAGATTTGGGGTCACCGTCAGCCCCGTGCCGGAGTTCCTTAATGCCCAGAAGGTCCATAAGGCGCTGATGGTCCTTCTCCGATGCGGCCTGCTGCGCAAGCTGCTCTGGCGTGGGCGCGGGACGCTGCGCGGCCATGCGCATCGCGGCAGATAGAACAAGCATCAGAACCAACAGCCTGCAACACATCATCCTCATCATCGGTAACCTCATTTCCCGGGCGTCTCCTCAAGGGAGCCGAAACCGCACCAAGGATACCTGTACGGTGACGCAGTGGGCAAGTGGAGGGAGTTTTTCAGAGCATTTTTACAGATGGGGTATAATTCGAGAGAATTTTGCGGGAAGGAAATGGAGATTTGAAATGGCAGAGATGATTGGTTATGTGTTGCTATCTTTGATCATCGTAGTCACGTTGTTTTTGATTGCCGCCGTCTTCAATTCGTTCTACAGCATTGGACCGACCCAAATCGGACTTGTGCGAAACAGGTTTGGAAGGAAGCTGCCCGGCGATAACCCCATAGCCTTTCAAGGAGAGGCCGGTTATCAGGCCGATCTTCTGATGCCGGGTATTCGCTTCAAATTCAAGCTGTTCGCCGATGTGACCAAACATCCGTGGGTGCAGGTGCCGGCAGGACAGATTGGAGTGGTGATTGCACAGGTTGGCAAACCCACGCCTATCGGGGCTAAATCAGCAAGATACAATCCGGCCTTCGGCAACTTCACAGACTTCAGAACATTTGTCGAGAAGGGCGGAGAGAAGGGCGTGCAAAGGCCAGTTCTTTCTCCCGGCACGCTGGCGCCGGTTCACCCGGTGGCTTTTCTGGTGATCACCAAGCCGCAGGTCTTCGGCGTTCCGGTGTCAGAGGAGTACAAGAACCTGGCCGACTACGGCAAGCTCAACTTCAAGGCCTTCGGTCTTGATGATTGGCAGCTCGATGTGACGCGCATAGCGCCCAAGCCGGCCGGCGCAAGCGGCATCGTCACGGACATGATCGGAGTGGTGACCACATTAGATGGAGAACCTTTACAGGCCGGCGCAATTGCCAGCAGGCTGGGCGGATTCAAAGACGTGAGCGAGCTGGAAGGGCAAGCTGGGATTACTGATTTCCAGCTGATGAGCTTGATTCTGGGCAGCAAAAACGATCAGCACAACAACTATCAGGATTTTCAGAAGTTTCTGGAGGCTGGCGGGAAGATCGGACTGCAGCATGATCCGCTTCTCTATGGGGCTTACAACCTTAACCCGTTCCTGGTTCGCGTGGAACAAGTGCCGATGCTGGTTGTGGAACAGGGGCAGGTGGCTGTCATCAAGGCCTACGTAGGATTGCCCACACAGGATACATCCGGCGCAGACTTCAAATTTGGCAGCCTGGTTCGTCCCGGCCACCAGGGCATTTGGCAAGAGGCGCTGCGAACGGGAAAGTACCCGATCAATCCCCGTATTTACGACGCGAAGCTGGTTCTTACGGCGATTCTCAAACTCGATTGGGCCAAGGACGTGACAGGCGCTCATGGGCTTGATGCGCGCCTTGAACCGATTATTGCCAAAAGCAATGAGGGCTTTGTGTTCAGCATCGATCTGCAAGTTCTGATTCACGTTCCGGACACAAAAGCTCCGCGTGTTATTTCCATGGTTGGTTCCATGGAAAATCTGGTGAACGAGGTTCTGCAGGCTGCCGTGGGCAACCTCTTTCGCGACAAGATTGGCGGCATGGAAGCGATTAAGTTCATCCAGACGCGCCAGAAAGTTCAGGAAGAGGCCTTCAGCTATATCCAGGAAAAACTTGCCGAATACGAAATCGAGACCAGGGGAGTTTATATCCAGGATGTTATTTACCCGGAGCAACTGGTTACTGTTCTGACGCAGCGAGAGGTCGCGCATCAGGAAGTGGAAACATTCAAGATGCAGAGGCAGTCTCAGGACCAGCGCATCGAGACGGAGAAAGCGCGGGGCACCGCTGATATGCAGGTGGACCTTGCGAGGTCAAAGGTCGGAGTAGACATCCAGACAAATAGAACCGAGGCCAGGATGAAGGAAGCCCAGGGAGAAGCCACGTACATCGAGCAGACCGGCACTGCCAAGGGAGCCGAAGTTCGCGCGGTGGGATTGGCCAACGCAGAGGCCTATGAGAGACAGGTCGCAGCGCTGGGCAAGGGACCGACGACTCTGGTGAACGCCATTAAGGCGCTTGCGGCTGGCGAGGCTACTTTCATGCCCAAGATTTTGGTGGTAGGCAGCGGGAGCAGTCAAGGGGTTCTTGAGAGCCTGGGAACGATGCTGATGGACAAGCTCGACACGAGCGCTGCCGACCCTGTCCCTGCCAGCACCACGACTGGAAAGCGCAAGCCGGATCCGGCTACTGGCAGCAGCAAAGGGTGAGTTACGAATGCGGATGTTGAGACTCGTTGTTTCCCAGGTCCCCAAATGCGAGGGACCTGGGGCACCCGCTTCTTGTTGATGAGCCGAATCGTTTCTGACCGAGTTACATTTCCTTGACGCCTTCGACGAAGGCTTTGAGTTTGCGCGAGCGGGAGGGGTGGCGGAGTTTGCGCAGGGCCTTGGCTTCGATCTGGCGGATGCGCTCGCGGGTGACCTGGAAGCTTTGGCCGACTTCTTCTAACGTGTGCTCGGAGCCGTCTTCCAGGCCGAAGCGCATCTTGATGACGCGCTCCTCGCGCGGGGTGAGGGTGCGCAGGACCTGCGAGGTGTACTCCTTGAGGTTGACGCTGATGACCGCTTCGGAGGGCGAGACGGCGCCGCGGTCTTCGATGAAGTCGCCGAGGTGAGAGTCTTCCTCTTCGCCGATGGGGGTTTCGAGAGAGATAGGCTCCTGCGCGATCTTGAGGACCTTGCGCACCTTGGCGACGGGAATGTCCATGCGCTTGGCGATCTCTTCGCTCGACGGCTCGCGGCCGAGTTCCTGGACCAATTGACGCGAAGTGCGGATGAGCTTGTTGATGGTCTCGATCATGTGCACCGGGATGCGGATGGTGCGGGCCTGATCGGCGATGGCGCGGGTGATGGCCTGGCGAATCCACCAGGTGGCGTAGGTGGAGAACTTGTAGCCGCGGCGGTATTCGAATTTGTCGACGGCCTTCATGAGGCCGATGTTGCCCTCCTGAATGAGGTCGAGGAACTGCAGGCCGCGGTTGGTGTACTTTTTGGCGATGGAAACGACGAGGCGCAGATTGGCTTCGATCAGCTCGCGCTTGGCCTGATCGGCGTCCATGTCGCCCTGGATCATCTCGCGCTGGGTGCGCTTGAGCTCGACGATGAGAACGCCGGCGTCGATTTCGATTTTTTCGAGGTCGGCCTTGCAGTTTTTCTGCTGGCGGCGGTACTCCTTTTTGAGCTCGTCGCTGCGGCTGGATTCGTGCTTCTGCTCGAGGGAGCGAATCTGGCGCTCGAGGGTGCGCATGGTGTCGACGGTCTTGTTGACCTTGTCGAGCAGGCGCTTGCGTTCGAGCGGAGTGTACTTGAGCTCGCGGACGATGCGCGAGACGAGGACTTTTTCGCGGGCGATGGTCCAGCGGGCGCGGCGCACAGTGGAGGCTTTGGCCTTGGAGGCGCTGGTGGCAGCCTGCTTTTCCTCGAGGGCGGTAATCTTCTTCTGGTGCTTGGCGAGGGCGTCGATGCGGGCGACGGTGGCTTTGACGCGAGCCAGCACGATCTCCTCAGTGAGCTCCTCGTCGTCGAAGATGACGACTTCCTTGATGTTGCGCACGCCGCGCTTGAGGTCCTCGCCCAGGGCAATGACCTCGCGAATCACGATGGGGGAACGGGAGATGGCTTTGAGGACGCGCATCTGGCCGCGCTCGATGCGCTTGGCGATCTCGACTTCGCCCTCGCGGGTGAGCAAGGGGACGGTGCCCATCTCGCGCAGGTACATGCGCACCGGGTCATTGGTTTTTTCCATCGTTCCCGGGGTGAGGTCGAGCTCAACATCTTCGCCATCGACGGGCTCGAAGTCCTTGTCGCCGTGGAACTTGGGGCCTTCCAGCAGGTCGATGCCCTGGGTGCCGATGGTGGTGATCAGGTCATCGAGATCCTCAGGCGAAGTGGCCATCTCGTCGGGGATCATCTCATTGACGTCGCCGTAGGTGAGATAGCCCTTTTCCTTGCCGACTTCGATGATGTTGTCGATTTCATGCTCGTGCTCGTGGCCGGGCTCATGTTCGTGCTCGGGCTCGAATTTTACTTCATTTGCCAAAATGTTCCTACTCTCTATTCAGTGCAATACAGATTCAGCACCGAGTTGCGTGCCGGTGCGCGGGTTCCGAAAAAGTCCGATCCAAGGCGCACGAAAAACGATCTTCATGGGAAGAATCGGCGCTTGTGGACACGAACTTGAGGTTACCCGCATAAAAGAAGCGGATTCAGGAGATTGCTCGGAACAGGATGACAAGCGCTTCAGGTATGACCTGGGTCGCCCGCGAGCCGCAGCTCATAGATGGGGCAAAGTGGCGCGCATCCGCACAGAGATCAACAGAATACCACGTCTTGCCTTCTCCAACCAAGGTAAAATCGGGTCTGCGCCGAGGTGCCTTGTTGGTAAACGTGCCAGCCAGAATGAGCAAAATTGCACATTTTTCGGCTTCTGATTCCCTATATATGGACGCGGGAAAACTTAATTTGATGCAGGATTTATGGCATTTAGCGGTCCGGGAGCCGTTATGGCGCAGGATTGTGCAATTGCCGCAGCGCGCGACAGAATGCAGGAACAGGGCCTGCGGAGCACATCAGAGTACCCCAGGTTCCTTGAGAATAGCCTTAATGTTCCTTTTCCCATGCAACACCGCAATGATCTGTAGAGGCTTGGTCTCGGGGCGATAAACAACAATGTAGTTGGGAAATCCGGTAACCGTCCAAAAGCGGACCGGCAGATGGGTAATATCGGTCCTTTTGGAGCCGATTATGGGGTGTCTGGCGAGGCTATGGCAAGCTGACAAAATGGCTGATTCCACACGATTTGCAGCACCTACGTTGTCTTCTGCGATGTAATCCCAGATATCACTCAGATTGTCGAGCGCCGACGGGGTGAGTTGAAAAGGAGGGGACATTTTTCAGGCGATGCGTCGATTTGCCCGACGCTTTTCGAGAATCTGGCTAACTTGCTCGGTATCTATAAGTTCGCCACGCTCCGCCTGAGCAAAGCCCTCTTCGATCTGAGCGGCAATGGCCTCTTTGTCGGCCAGCATCCAGTCCTCATTCCGATACTGCTCCTGGATGATGGCGAAGGCCTGATCAAGCACTTCTTCCGTGCTCATGCCGGAACGTGCAGCCTGATCGAGCACTTGTTGCTGAGCGGGCTTGAGTTCGAGGATCATGTGTTCTCCTACGGCACGTATAGGCTGAATTATACCGGCTCCTGGCGTTGGTGTAACTGGCGCAGGGCGCGGTCCAGATCGAGCTTTTGCCGGGTGAGGATGGCCAGTTCGGCATGGTCGCCGCGGCGCTCGGCCTCGGCGATGAGCGCGCGCAGATCGCGCTGGCGGCGTTCGATGGAGCGCTCGTGAATCTCCTGAATGGCGCTCTGGACCTCGGTTTCTTCGGGAGAGCGGGTTTCGGCCAGCAGAGCCTCGGCCAGCAGGGCGCGCTGCGCCTCGTCGCCGACCACCTCCATGGGGTCGCGGGCCTGGCGAGCGGCCAAGGCTTGGAGGGCGGCGAATGCGCCAAGATGCTCAAACCACGCGGGTTGCTCGATGAGCGCCTGTGCGGCGAGATGCCGGGAGGGCTCGAAGTCCGGATCTTCAATGGCTAATGCACGGAGCAGCACCCGCTCGACCTCGGTCAGCGTAATGGCCTTCGCCTCAATGTGGTCGCGGCGCTTGAGAGCGGCTTGGCGCAGCTCCTCGCGCAGGATGGCCGAGTCGATGCCCAGCTTTTGCGCGGCGTCGTGGGCGAACTGGTCGCGGGCCAGTTTTTCCGGCATACGGCGGATGTAGGGCAGCAGGAAGTTCATGGCTTTCTGCTTCTGTTCCGCGCTGGCTCCGGGGAAGGTTTGACGCGCCCGCTCGATCAGGTAGTCGGCCTGCCGCTGCGCACCGCGCACCGCCGCGATGTAGGCCTCCACGCCGCGTTCGCGAATATAACGGTCCGGGTCGAGGCCGCCGTCGAGGGTGACGAGCTTGATGGTGAAGCCCTCCTCGGTGAGCAGGGCGATGGACTTTTCAGCGGCATTGGAGCCGGCGGCGTCGGGATCGAAGTTGACGACGACCTGCGAGGTGTGGCGCTTGAGAATCGCCACCTGCTGCTCGGTGAAGGCGGTGCCACTGGTGGCGATCACGTTCTGGATGCCGCGCAGGTAGACCGAGATGCAGTCCATCTGGCCCTCAACGAGCAGGGCAAACTCAAGCTGGCGAATCGCGCTGCGGGCCTTATCGAGGTTGAAGAGGACGAGACTCTTGGAATAGAGCGGCGTCTCCGGCGAGTTGATGTACTTGGCGCCGGCTTTGTCGCCTGATTCAAGGGTGCGCGCGGTGAATGCGATTACGCGGCCGCTCTCATTCGAGATGGGAAAGATCACACGCTTGCGGAAGCGGTCGTAGATAGGGCCAAGACTGCCATCGCCTTGTTCCTTGGCGCTGAAAAGACCGCTGGCACGGAGGGTTTCGTTGTCGGCCATGGAGCTGAGGCGGTCGCGCAGGGCGCCGAAGCTGTCAGGAGCGTAGCCGATGCGGAAGGTCTTGATGCCCTCGGGAGTGAGGCCTCGGCCGGCGAGGTATTCGCGGGCCAGAGCGCCTTCCGGACCGCGCAGTTGCTCTTCGAACCAGGCGGTTGCCGTCTCGTGGAGTTCCAGGAGCTTGGCCCGCAGGCGCGCTCCGGCAGCCTCTTCCGGCGAGGAGAACTCTTTTTTGGGCAGCGGAATGCCGCATTTTCCGGCGACGATGCGGACGGCCTCGGGGAAAGGGACATTTTCGATTTTTGAGACAAAGCTGAAGACGTCGCCCGAGGCCTGGCAGCCGAAGCAGTGGTAGAACTGGCGAACGGCGTGGACGGAGAAGGAGGGCGTTTTTTCCTTGTGGAAGGGGCAAAGGCCCTGGTAGTTCTGCGCGCCGGATTTGCGCAGGCGGATGTAGCCCTCGACGATCTTGACGATGTCGGCCTGCTGCTTGACGGTTTGGGCGAAGTCGGACATGGGGGCTACTCTTGAGGATAAGCCCGCTGGTTCAGAAGCGCATTGGAGCGCAGATGGCCGGTAGCTTTCGCCAGCCGCCTATTGACACGTGCGCACTTCGCTCCTACGCTTGAAGACATGGATGTTCAACTATCGGCGGACCAAAAGGCGTTCTTCAGCATGGCCGTAAAAACGGGCAGGCTGAGTCGTGAGGAAGACGCGGTCGAGGAAGCGCTGCTCTTGTGGGAGGAGCGTGAGCGAACCCGCGCGGAGATTCTCGCCCTGGTCGATAGCGCGGAGGCATCTCTCAGTCATGGTCAGGGCCGCGTCATAACTCAGGAATCCATGCATGAGCTTGCCGGCGATGTGAAGCAGCGAGGCCGCGCGCTGCTGGCCGCCGAGCAGGCAGTGAGCGGCTGATGTCCCATCGCGTAGCGCCGGAGGCCGAAGCCGATTTGGACGATATCTGGTGCTATATAGCTAGAAAGAGCGGCAGTCTTGAAATTGCAGATCGCTTCACCGAATTACTCTCTGATCGCTTTTATCTCCTTGCCAATCATCCATACATAGGCCGCCGCCGTGATGAGGAACTGCGCCCAGGACTGCGAAGCTTTCCTGTGAGGGATTACATCATCCTCTACCGCATCGAAAACGAAAACGTATTAATTCTGCGTGTTCTGCGCGGCAGCAGAGATATAAAGGCGCTGCTGGGCAAGTAGAAGGAGTTCGATAAAAAGTCAATGCGATTCCTGTCAATATTCAGCCTTTGAGCAACTTGACGATGTCGGCCTGCTGCTTGACGGTTTGGGCAAAGTCGGACATGGGGGCTGTATTGAGAATAAGGCAGGAGGGGGAAAGGCGGTGTTGAAGAATTGTCACAATTACTTGCGCTCAAGTGTCAGCAATTTGAATGGATGGCGAGGTAGAGTTGTCTTGAGGCCCAGCTCAGGACAAGATTTGAAGCACCAAAGCTGAGGGGCATCGGAAGCTCAGACGAAATTGGGCTGCCCGCCTGTATTCAATTGCTCAGATGGATGGTTTGCGTCGTGAAAGACTCAATACATCGCGGCCGCTGAAAACCGTATCTTTCGGATTGCGGTCTGCTTCCTGACGCGCGAACAGCCCCGAGCAAACGCAGGCGATAGGAGTGAAAGATGCTTGCAATGGCCTTGATCGTGATTTTGACACTGGTGCTGATTGGCGCGTTACCCACATGGCCAAATTGCAAAAACAGGGGCTATTATCCGTCCGGAGGGCTGGGACTCATACTGGTGGTCATCGTCCACCTCATGTTTCTTGGCAGGATTTAATGTTTCAACAGACACTGACATCCCAACGTGCCACGGTCAGGCGCCTTCCCCTGTTCCATTTGGCAGCGATTGTACTTCTCTTGCTGATGTGCGGCGGGAGCTTGTTTGCATACTCCGTTTTAACCCACGAAGAGATTGTCGATTTGCTATGGATTAGTGAAATTCGACCCCTTCTGCTGCTACGCTTTCCAGGACTCACTGAAGACCAGCTTCGGGAAGCTCATTCCTATGCCTATGGCGGATCAGTGATCCAGGATCTTGGCTACTATCCGTTCGGCAACAAGGAATTCAGCAACCTGACGCATTATGTTCGCAGCGGAGATTTTGTCCGCGAGTTGATTCTTGAAAGCCAGGATGCCAACGAGTATGCCTTTGCATTGGGCGCGCTTTCGCACTATGCATCGGACACTGCCGGTCACCCTGCCATCAATCTGTCGGTTGCGATTGCATATCCGAAGCTGCGCGCGAAATATGGCGGTTCCGTCCGCTACGCCCAGGACAAAACAGCACACTTGAAAACCGAGTTTGGCTTCGATACGCTGCAGGTCGCAAAAAATCGTTATGCTCCAAGCCAGTATCACGATTTTATCGGCTTCCAGGTCTCGGAGCCGCTGCTGGAGCGGGTATTTCCAGTCGTATATGGGCTGGAGTTGAAAGACGTGCTCAAGCATGAGGATCTGGCCATTGGATCCTATCGTTTTTCTGTAAGCCGCTTGATTCCGCAAATGACCCAGGTGGCGCTGAAAACGCATAAGAAGGATCTGATCCGCGAGGAGCCAACCTTTGCCAAAAAGAAGTTTCTCTATCGTCTATCGCGTTCCGACTATGAAAGAGAGTGGGGCAAAACATATACCAAGCCAGGTTTTGGAACCTGCATCCTTGCCACGCTCTTTCGATTTATTCCTAAGATAGGCCCTCTCAAGGGCATGGGGTTCAACAATCCGATTCCGCAAACCGAAGAGCTTTATATCAAGAGCATCGATACAACTACCGATCAATATCGCGCGCTGCTTGAAGAGGTGCGGGCCGGCAAGCTGGTTCTTCCCAATCGCGACCTCGATAGCGGCGAAGTAACCAAGGCGGCGGAATACTCGCTTGCGGATGAATCATACGCTGCCTTGCTTGCCGAGTTATCCGCCAACAAGTTCACCCTGACCTCACCGCAACTGCGCGGCAACATCCTCGATTTCTATTCCAATTTGGCCTTGCCCATCGATACCAAGAAAGATGCGCCTCGCTGGCAAGAGGTGATTGCGGATCTGGACCAGTTGAAGTCCGCGCCCTTGCAGCCGTTGTCCGCACCCGGCCCGGCACGCTGATCCTCGGAGCGCGTTGCGCCTGCTTACTCGTGAGAACTTATGTATGGCCTGTTCGCGGCGGCGGCAATGCACCGGCATCCGGCGGCGTATTTACTCGTGCGCAGGAATCGCACAGCCGTGACAGCCAAGGGGACAAGTGAGTAGAATTCCAACTTGACGATGGTATCCGGAGCCGGTTGCTGAGGATAGATATCCCGAATCGGGTGAAAGAGGTTGCCCGCGCCTTCAGGCCGGCCAAGACCACTATCGCCGAAACTGGGAGGAGTGTATGCGAATCGTAGCTGTGTTATTGACTGTGGTTCTGGCTGGCGCGGCAGTGCTGGCGCAACAGGCTGTTCCGCCTCCGCCGCAACCGGCTCCCGACAAGCCCGCGGCGGCAAACCCACCCACGGCCAGCGCGCCCACGGCAGTTCAGCCCGCCGCTAACCCGCCCGCGGCTACTGGTCCCACGCTGGAAGCTACCTTGAAGTACATCCAGGAGAAGGTGAACGCACAGGGCAAGATCGTCTATGTGGAGACGGTCACCGACTCCGTCACCGGCGAGAGCGTCGGCGAGAACTATCCGGCCGCAGCGGCAGACCCCGTCCTTCGTGTGTCTTTTGCCGCCCAAGCTGCCAGACCTCCCAGTCCGACCTACCATGGCCCTGCCGGTGGCGGTCCTGCTCCAGAGCGTTCCGCGGAGACTCAAGTCGTCGCAGTCGATCCAGTTGGCGGCGCGTTATCCTTCCAGGAAAATGGATCAGATATGGTAATGAAGGCGGGGTGGGGCATGGTGTATCCGGTTATGTCGGATTGGACAAAGACCTGGCCGGTGTACTTCAAGAACATCGAGAGGCTGGAGGTTATCAGCGCTACGGACTACAAGCATCGCCTCAATCCGGCGATGACGTACCAGGATGATCCGCCGTACTTTGAACTGGTCATTCACCTCGCCGCGGGAAAATCCGTACAGCGGCATATTCTGACGACACCCAGCGGAAGACGCGCCCGAACGGTGGAGACGGACGACAGCATCCAGGAATTTGCACTTCATTTCCGCGACGAAGATGCAGCCAACCGCGCAGCCAAGGCGTTTGTTCATGCGATTGAGTTGTGTGGCGGCGGGAGCGCGCCAGAGTTGTTCTGAGTTGCAATGGGGAGAATTTTATGCGAATTGCTACCGTGGTTCTGACGTTGGCTCTGGCTGGCGCGGCAGCGCTGGCGCAACAGAGTGTTCCGCCGCCACCCAAGCCGGCCAATGACGCGCCCGCCAACGCTGAAGTCATGATGCTGCTGCGGGCAGGAATGCCGGAAAGCGTGGTCCTGGACAAGATTCATGCCATCAGCGGAAAGTTCGATACCTCCACTACCGCGCTGATCACGCTCAAACAGGCCGGCGCGACGGAGGCTGAACTGAAAGCCGTGATGGCGCAGGGCGCGGCTTCCGCCGACTCGCAGTCCGCCACCGTGCCAAACCCAAGCAGCCCAACTCTCGCTGAGTCCCTGAAGTTCATTCAGGACAAGGTAAACCAGCAGGGCAGCATTGCCTATGTCGAATCTGCCAACAACACGCTCACAGAGGAAATTATTCCACCTGGGCAGCAGTCGGTAGAGTCTCATGTGGTCTCGGTCGATCCGGCTGGCGGACTATCCCTGCAGAACTCTATGAACCTGATAAATTCGGCGCAGGTAACATCGCTAAAATGGGAATTTGCCTGGCAGGTATATTTCAAGGATATAGATAAGCTGGAAGTAATGAACTCGGTGGATTACAAACACCGCAAATCCCCGGAAAGGGTGTATCAGGAAGATCCACCGTACTTCGAGCTCGTTGTCCACCTTGCTGATGGAAAAACTGTTCAACAGCATAGGACGTTTACATCCAACAATCAAGTGAACCCTGCAGTCACGCGGCCTCACGCTCGTCCTTCAGCCAATACCTTCCTCAATAACTTCTTCAAGGATTCGGACATTAGCATCCAGGAATTTGTTCTTCATTTCCGCGACGAGGAGACGGCCAACCGCGTGGCTAAGGCGATGATCCATGCGATTGAGCTGTGCGGCGGGGGCAGCAAGCCAGAGCCGTTCTGATTTGCAACGAAGACGGGAGTTGCGCATCCAATCCTTTTGAAAGGCAAAGGAGCTTCCCCATGTCGCTTCGCCCCGTGAAGCAGATTTTCGTAACCAAACCCACCGTCGAAGGCGCCGGCGTCAGGCTGCAGCGCGCCTTCGGATTTGGAAAGACTACAGAGTTCGATCCCTTTCTTCTGCTGGATGATTTCCGCAGCGACAATCCGGCGGATTATGTAGCTGGATTTCCCTGGCATCCGCACCGGGGGATTGAAACCATCACATACGTTCTGGCTGGAGAGGTGGCGCACGGCGACAGCCTGGGCAACAAGGGCCGCATGACCGCCGGGGACGTGCAATGGATGACGGCGGGCAGCGGCATCCTGCACCAGGAGATGCCTAAAGGAGACAGCCGGGGCCGGATGCACGGATTTCAGCTCTGGGCCAATCTGCCCGCAGCGCTGAAAATGACTGCCCCGCGCTATCAGGACATACCAGCTACCGCCATACCGGAGGTAACAGAGGATGACGGAACTCGCGCGCGTATTATTTGCGGCGAGTTCTGGGGCAGTAAGGGGCCGGTCGAAGGAGTTGCTGCCGATCCGCGTTATGTGGACATCTCTGTTCCACCGGACAAACGCAAACGCATCCGGGTGGAGACGACCCGCAACGCCTTTGCCTATGTCTTTGCCGGTTCAGGGAGCTTCCGCGGCGCGTCGGAGCCGCATGCCGTGTTGACTGAGTCGGCCGCGGACCCTAATGCGGCGCCTGTTTACGATGCCAAAAACCATTCACTGGTTCTCTTCGACCGCGGCGACGAGATCGTAGTCCAGGCCGGCCCTGAAGGCATCCGCTTCCTGCTGGTCTCGGGCAAGCCATTGGAAGAACCGGTTGCCTGGTACGGGCCGATTGTGATGAACACCGAAGCCGAATTGCGCCAGGCCATGAGCGAATTGCAAAATGGAAGTTTTATCCGGCATGGGTAAAGAGGGCGGCTAGTGTGGTGAGTCAGAAGTTCATTGAAAAACAACCGCAGATCCTTCGACTCACCACCCCCAGGCTGAAGAGTACGCCTGGGGCCCCGTTCGCTCAGGATGACGAATTATTGAGAGTTGTGCTATCCCACCCATTTCGCAAAGAACGCGAAATGGATGGGGCACGGGGCATTATTGTGCCGCGGATTTCTGACTCAGGACGCTAGAGGCTGTCACCCTTCGCCGCGAGAATCTGTTTCGGAGTAAATCCGCGCAGGCGCAGCGTGCGCAGGCTGAGCGCGTCGTGGCGCTTGGCCAGGCGGCGGCCGTTGCGGTCCGCGACCAGGCGGCAGTGGAACCAGGCGGGAGGAGTGAGCGACAAAGCGCGGTAGAGCAGGATTTGCCGCGCGGTGGATTTGAGCAGGTCCTCGCCGCGCACGACTTCGGTGATGCGCATGGCGGCGTCATCGGCCACGCAGGCTAACTGATAACTGGGGACGCCGTCGCGCCGCCAGACGACAAAGTCGCCGAAATCCGTGCCGGCGATAAAACTCTGCGGACCGAGATTCAAGTCTTCAAATTCGATGGCTTCGCCCGCGGGGACGCGGAAACGCCAGTTGAAGCAGCCGGGCTCGGCGATTTCACGCGCCGGGGAATCAGGCGACAGCAGGATGTTGTTCTCAGAGCGCCGGCAGGTGCCGGGATAGACAGGCTCGTCGTCGAGCGGCTCCTGCTCGTTGTGACTTTGCGCCTCAACCGTGTTGCGCGAAAGACTTTCATGCGGAGCGCTGAGCGCGGCTTCGAGATCCTTGCGCGAGCAGCGGCAGGGGAAGAGAAAACCGCCGCGGAGCAGCTTGTGCCAGGCGTCGAGATAGAAGGCCAGTCGGCGCCTTTGCTCGTAGGGAGCGAACGGGCCGCCAAGGTCTGGGCCTTCCTGCCAGCGAATTCCCAGCCAGCGCAGGTCTTTCAAGGCGGCATCGGCGTACTCGGCGCGGCTGCGGTCAGGGTCCAGGTCTTCCATGCGCATGACTAGAGTGCCGGCGGCTGCGATTGCTCGCTGGTAGGCCGTCCAGAAGGTACGCGCGTGACCGATGTGCAAGTAGCCGGTGGGCGAGGGAGCTAGACGGCCGCGATAGTTCGATGGCGGCGATGAAGTTGGACTGGCCATGCTGATTAACAGTGTAGCCAGCATGGCCAGTGAATCAAAGTGAGAGTTTGATGCGGAGTCGTAACTTATTCCGCTGCGTTTTCGTCTTTGGCGTTCTCGCGGGGGTGATGTTCGTATTGCCCGAGCTGCTTGTTCAGTTGATCAGGATCGACCGAGAGTTGCACCACGTCGAGTTCATGGCCGTCGAGATTCACTATGAACATGCCCATCCGGTTTCCCTCGGGATGCACGAAGATCAAGGTTTGCTCGTTGCCATGACGGCTGGTTTCGCGGATCATCCGATTCCAGTCCGGGCCCAGCTTCTGCTCGACCATGCGGTTCAGTTCGTTGCCGTCCACCGGTTCGATAAAGTGCTCGAACTCCGCGACGTGCATGTTGCCGACGCCATTCTGCGTGGCGGTCCGCGCGATGGCGCTGACGACGCCCATGAACGGAATGCGCGTGGCCTGTACATGGTAGCGGCTCTCGATGGAGCTTACGACGCCGTCAAAGCCGCCGCTGCCGCTGGCCAGCACCGCAACCGGAACCAGCAAGGCCGCAAATACGATGGGAAAAATCAATAACCGCTTCATTGCTCGCCGTCCTTCTTTTCCTTGTCCTTTGTTTTGATCTCCACGCCGCTCAGAGCGTCCAGCCCGCTGATGTTCTTCAGCTTATTCAGGTCTTCCATACGGATGGGGCCAAGAATAAGCACGATGGACACCTCTTTCGGTTCCACATCCAGGATGAACATCCCGACCGTCTTGCCGTTGGCCACCTTGACCATTACGTCGGTGGATTCGCCGGTCTTGCGATCACGTTCACGCACAATCGACGACCACTCGCCGCGCGCGTAGTACGTGCGCAGTTGCTCGATCTGCTCGGTGGTGAATTGCCCTTCCTTGTCGAACTCATAATCGCGGACGTAGATGCCCTCCAGCCCATCGATCAGTTGCTTGGTAGTGTCTTTGTCCTTGTCCTTACCGTTCATGAACCTGGAGGCAAAGGCCAGAGTGTTCTTGTCCAGCGTAACCTCGCTGACGTTGGAGGCGCGCGCGGCCAGCTCCTTTTCAATGGGCGAGGGCGCGGGTAACTGCGCGGTCTGCGCGAGCGCGGGCATGGCCAATGCAACTGCCGCAAAGATGAATGCGATGATGCGGTTTTTCATAAAGGGTCTCCTTAATTGTCTCCGGATTCCTGTCGGGCGCGGCCGTGAGCCGCGAGTTGATGATTCATGTGGTTGAGCGCGCGATTGGTGATGCGCAGAGCGATCAGCACCTGCTGGCGAACATCCTCGGCTTTACGGCGTTGCTCCGCCTGCCGCTGTTCATAGCCGCCATAGATTGCCAGCGCAGCCAGAATGCACAGTGATACCGAAACGAAGGAAGCCGCCAGTCCATTCCAGGCAAAGAAAGGAAAGGATCGCCGCGACGAGGCTGTGCGGCGGCGCTGCATAATCCGGTTTTTCAAGCCGGGCGGCGCGGGCTGCCGCGCGAAGGCCTGGCGCAGCTCCCGTTCAAACTCGTCCATCGGTTCAAACTCCACGCGCGTACTCCTTTTCGCGAACGAACTCCTTCAAATGGGTTGCGGCCTTGGCGCGAAGCAGCTTCAGGCCGCGTTGCAAATTGCTCTTCACCGTGGCTACGGGCGCGTCCAGAGAGGCCGCAATCTCCTCCGGCGTCAGGTCCTCCTGGTAGCGGAGAATCAGCGCCGCGCGCTGCGGCTCGGGAAGCATCGCCAGCAGGCCTTCGAGGCGCCCACCCAACGGAGATGTTCTGGGCTCAAGCTGAAGGCCATGATGCTCTTCCAACTCCACCCACAGTCCTATGCCGCGCACCCTGCGCCGCCGGAGCGCATCCGCCGAGCGGCTTATGGCCACGCGACGCAGCCAGAAGCAGGCATGCGCGGCGGACTCGATCTTGCCCAGATGACGGTCCAGCTCCAGAAAGACATCCTGGGCAATCTCCTCCGCCAGCCCCCGGTCGCCGGTCATGCGCAGGGCGAGCGAAAAGACCATCGACTGGTGATTGTCCACGAGTTGTTCAAAATCCGGCTGCCAGTCGCGGGCCATGGGTTTCGCTTCTACTCTCTACTCCGCAAAAAAACGGAGATGGGGATGCAGAGAGTACGTTATCAGGCGAAAAAAGTTGCAGCGGCGAAAAGAGGCCGGAGCGCGTTGGCTCCGGCTCTTTTTCGAAATGGGCGGCCTGCCGGTGGCGAAAGACGGAGATGGGAGTCTGCCGCCTCGCTTAGCGGATGATGATGACGTTCATGCTCCATGGGGTGAGAGTCAGAGAGAGGGGCAGGCTCTGCGCGCCGAGATTGGTGGTCGAGGGCGCGGCCCAGACGGGGGTTGCCGAGTCCGTCTGGTCGTAGATGGCCTTGTCGTAGGTGATGACGGTGACGCCTGAAGAGCTGCTTTGCCCCGAAAGCGTAACCTCAACAGCTTCGGCGGTGGTTTCGTTGCGGTTGAACAAGACCAGCGCCGTGCCGCCGCTATGGGTTGCCGCGTAGGCAACCACATCCGCCGTATCGCCGGTCACGCTCGCGGTCAGGACGTGTTCGCCGGTGACGGCCACGTTGCTGAAGAGCTGAAAGGCACGCGCGGTGGGAGACATGGTGCCGATGGGACCCGCGCCGGGACAGTCAGTATCGGAAGGCCCGTCAGAGAAGACATTGTAGGCTCCGAAGTCCTGCCATCCATAGAGCGAAGCACTTTGGTTTCCGCGATCATTGGTGTTGCAATTGCCGAAGCCAATCCACCAGGTCAGGCGCGAGACGCCGTCGTTCATCATTTCGCCCAGCACCTGACCGGCATACAAACCCTGGGTAATTGACCAACTCTGCTTGCCCGGATCGCTATAAGCCCCCCCGATCTCGCCCACGTAAATAGGCGTGTTGGGCTTACCGGCCGTTGTCAGTTCCGCCTTGATGGTGTTGATGCCCGCTGTCAAATCCTGCGCCGCGGAATTCACCAGGAAGGAATCGCTTTCAGAGCCCGGCGCCTCAGGATAGTAGTGGTATTCCACGAAATCGTAGGGCGCATTGGCGAGCACGATTGGATCCCAGGCCGGAGAGTTGCCGGGATTGATGTCCACGCCGACCAGCGTGCTGGCGTTAGCGTTCTTTATCAACTGATAATAACCATTGGTTCCCGCCACCGCGTTGGCGTAGGTTGTGGCGTCATGACTGGGCGTGTGATTATCGGTCTCCCAGCTACCGTATTCCTCGTTGCCTACCGTCATATGGCTCACCGTAACGCCGAGGGTCTTGGCCTCGGCCACCCATGCTGCAGCTTCCGTGGGGTCGCCGGGTCCGGTGCAGGCTGTGTCGGTGCCGTAGTCGGCGGTGAGGGCAAGATCGAACCCGCCTGGATTGACAATGTCATTGACGAAAGTCGAAAAGGTGGAATTCGGACTGGCATAACTGGAGCAGTAGGAATTATTTGCCCAGTGGTAGACGTCGGAGGTTGATCCTCCCGGCCAGCGAACCGCCTTGATGCCAGCCGCCTGGAAAGCATCCACAATTCCAGTTCGGTTCGTCATCACGTCGTACCAGACGGCCAGATTCATGCCCAGAATCTGGTCGGTGACGGCCGGGCCGAGGCTCGACTGGTTCACCGTGACAGAAGTTGATGCCCCCGGGACATAGTAGTTGGCCGTAACCGTGGCAGCGGCGCTCATGGTTACATCGCAGGTGACGGTGGAGGCCGTGGTGCATCCGGTCCACGAAGAGAAGGTATTGCTGCCCGATGTTGCGGGGGCAGTGAGCGTGACGGATGTTCCGGAGTTGTAGGTTCGCGTAAAGCTGGTGATTCCGTTGGTCGCGCTGTTGATGTCCGCGGGAGAGACGCCGATGGATACGCCGCTGGCGGGGTCGGTGGAGTTCACGGTGAGCGTGTATGTGGATGGCGGAACGGCATAGTTGGCGGTGACGGTGGTATTGCCGTTCATCGTCACATTACAGGTAACAGTGGTGGATGTGCATCCTCCGCTCCACGAAACAAACGTGTTGCCGCCCGAGGTGGCCGACGTGGCCAGCGCAAGCATAGTCCCCGCATTATAGGTGAGCGTAAAGCTGGTGCTCCCGCTGGCCTTGCCGTTGTTGTCGGCGGGTGCGGCAGTGATGGTCACGCCGCTGGCGGGATTCGTCGAGTTCACCGTCAGCGTGTAAGTTGTTGGCGGCGGAGGGGCAGAGCCGCCGCTTCCGCAAGCCGTAATGAACAGGCTCATTCCAATTGCGATGCAAAGTGCCGCGCCCTGCCTCAAATTCCTCATATTGACACTTCCTGCCTCTTGAATATTCAATCGTTGTCCAGTCTGATTCTCAGGGCCACCCCAGCGCAGGCTCTCTAATCAGAATGAATTTCCGGATAAACCATGATACTGCTCCCAGCCTGATAAGTCAGCTTGACGAAATTGCTCCCGGGGTATAGTTACTCTGGTTTCGATCCACCCCAATGAGCGCACCAGGTTTGACTGTCGGAACAGCGAAAAACACTACAAGCTCTGCGGCACGGTCAAATCCACAGTTTTCCCCTTACGCCAAACACGGAAGGTTCTGGCCACGCCGCTGCGCACGGTCTGGACAAACTGCTGCATGTCGCCGACATCCGCTCCGTTCAACTGAAGAATCACGTCGCCGGCGAGAACGCCCATGGTGTCGGCCAGGCCGCCATTTTCCACGCTGACCACGACAAGGCCCTGGGCTTTGGTCAAGGCGAGTGGCGCCATGTCATCCTGAATGACGGGGCGGACCTGGATGCCGAAGTGAACGCTGGCGGGCGGCGCGTTGTTTTGCGCAGGCGCTTCGCCGCCATGCTTAATCCGCTGGACGGCTGCCGGGTCGAGCACCATATAGGGATAGTGCATATCGAAGGGCATCAGTTGGCCTCTGTGCAAAACTTCCACATGCACCACACCGCCATCGGGCGCTTTACGGATAGCTTCCATGAAGGCGCTATTAAAAACATCCAGCCCAGTGCACGGTTTGCCATTGACAGAGCTGATAATGTCGTCATCCTTGATGCCGGCCCGCGCGGGAGGGCTCTCCGTCTCCACAGATGTAACCCGCAAGCCGCTTCTCTCCGGATGCTTATCCAATTCCTTCGCCGGCACGGGCTTAACCTCCAGGCCGGGACTCAGCAAGGAATCCCGCCCGCTCACCAGGGCCAGGGTTGCCAGGGCGTCGACCAAATCGTGGGCGTCCTGCACGGTGGGAACGCAGATAGCGCCATTCTCCCTTTGTTTTTCCTCGGTCTCGACGCACCAGGGCGAGGGGTATGGATACTCCCTCGAATAGTCCACGATATTGAAATGGTTAATATGCGCATAGACGACCGAGGTTACCTTGTCGGTCATTTCGGCATGGGAAAAGGTGAGATTGATGCCCAGCTTATTTACGTCGAGGTGCGTTAGCGTGTATCCGATTGTCTTGGTGGGGGCGAAATGCGCTGACATGAACTGGACCTTGTTGATGGCATCGTCTGCGCTGGACAGATAATGCGGGGCATACCAATGCGCTGACCATTGAGCGGTCAGAGGCGCGGGCAAAAGAAAAGCCAGAGACAGCGCGGTTATGGACAGGAATCCGTATCGAGACATGTTCATTCCACCTTTCCGAGCGCCGCATGAAGTGAAGAAGATCACCTGGCATAGCTCGCCTCACATTCTATCCCATAAGCAATGGCATAAGGCTCATGATTCCTAAAAGAGCTCGGGAATGGTGTGGAAGGAGATGCGGGTGGGTGCGGCGCGGAAGGCGGTGAGCATGGAGGCAGGGGCCAGGGTGCTGAGGCCGTACTTGTGATTCAGCGCGTCCATGGCGGCGACGAGGCGGGCGCGATTCTGCTCGCGCTCTGAGCCGTCGAAGAGGTTGAGGGTGTGCAGATGGTCGGGGACCAGGCCGTTGAGATGCACGCCGATAAAGTAGGGCTTCTCGTAGGCGGCTCCCGAGGGGCGCGAGGCCCACAGGCGGCTGAGGGCGGCGATCAGCGTCAGGTTGTCCTGGCACTCGGTCAGGCGGATCTCGCCATTCCATCCGCGGGTGGGCATGCCGAAGCGGCTCATGGGTTTCTTCTGACTGCGGGGAACGGCAAAGCCGATGACCAGGCCGATGCTGCTGGCCCACAGGCCGCCCGCGCGCAGGCGCATGGCCGCCTTGTGCAGCAGCTTGTGGGCGACGGCCCAGGCTTTTTCCGGGGTGCGCATCTCGGGCGCGAGGACGTGCTGGTGGCTCATGGACTTAGGGTGTTCGATCTCATCCATGTCAAAGTCCTCGCCGCGGAGCCAGTGGCCCAGCCGCTCACCCAGCACCGAGCCCCACACATTGCCGGCCTGGTCGCAGTCGAGCGCCAGCAGTTGATCCATGGTGCGAATGCCCTGCTCGTTGAGCCGAATCTCCATGCGCGATCCGATGCCCGGCAGGTCGCGCAGCTTGAGCTGGCGCAGGGCTTCGGGGAGAATGTCGAGCGGGAGGGCCACCAGGCCGTCGGGCTTCTCCATATCGCTGGCCACCTTGGCCAGGTAGCGGTTGGTGGCCAGGCCGACGGAGCTGCGCATCATGGGGCCAACCTGCTTGAGGATGCACCGCTTGACCTTCCGGCCCAGCTCCATGGCCGCCAGCAAAGGCCGCTCCCGGCCCATCAGGCGGCAGGCCATCTCGTCGACCGACATCACCGCCGTCACCGGCAGGCAGCTCTCCACGGCCTCGACAATGCGGTGATGGTACTGGACATAGAGCTCGTGGCGGGCCTCGACCAGCACCAGGCCGGGGCAGAGCAGTTTGGCGTCGGAGACGGCGGTTCCGGTTTTGACTCCGAAGGCCTTGGCCTCGTAACTTGCTGCAAGGCAACAGGTTGTGTCGGCCATCATGGGCACAATGGCCACCGGGAGACCGCGCAGCTCGGGGCGCGTATCCTGCTCCACCGAGGCAAAATAGGAGTTCATATCGACGAAGAGCCAATTGAGCAACTGGCCGTTCTCGGGGCGGGCATCCGGCGGTTGAGGGGGGCGCGTTTCCTCGGGCTTCAGGGACTGAAACTCCTCCGGCCACTCCTTGATAATGGGGGCCGGCGCCGGAATGGGATCGGATGCCATACTGGACTATATTCGCCTTATCTTCCCCTGCTGGCAAGTGGAAATCGAAAAATATTTGCCGATAAGGCCTTGGATGCACCGAAACTCCGACCCAAAAAATGCGTCAAAACAGGTGAGCCGTTGTAGACATACAGCGGCATAGTTGTTGGAGTAAATTGCATCAGGTGAATGACGATGGAAAGCGTGGTTAGCTGGTTCACGGTCTATGAAAACGCCGTCGCCGTTCTGGTCACGGTGGGCGTGGCCCTGTTCGTCGTCTGCTGCCTGGAGTGCATGACTTCTCCCCCTCGCGACAAGGACGACATCTTCAACAGGCACACGGTATAGGGCCGCAGAGCAGCGGCGCTCATCTGTCTGCCGCGCTCATTGAACGGTCGGCTTCAGATACTCCTCAAAGTGCGCCAGAATGCGGTTGTACAAATGCTGGCGCACATCCGGGCCGGCAATGGAGTGGGTCTTGCGCGGATAAATCTGCAGATCGTAGGGAATGCCTGCCTCGATCAGCTTCTGCACAAACTGCACGGTGTTTTCCATGTGGACGTTGTCGTCGCCGGTTCCGTGCGCCAGAAGCAAATGCCCCTTCAAGCTAGCCGCCGAGTAGAGCACGGAAAATTCCTTGTAAACATCGGGAAACTCCGCCGGCTGGCCCATGGTGCGCTCGGTATAGATGGAGTCATAGTCGCGGAAATCCGTCACCGGCGCCACGGCGACCCCGGCGCGGAAACGGTCGGAGTGGGTCATGGCGTAGAGCGTAAAGGTTCCGCCCCAGCTCCACCCCCACCAGCCCAGGCGTTTGGGGTCCAGTTGCGGATAGCGGGCCAGCGCCGCGTCCAGCACGGTGAGTTGATCTTCCAACTGCACTGCGCCGGAGTTGTGCCAGGCGGCTTGCAGAAAGGCGCGTCCCCGGCCAGCCGTGCCGCGATTGTCAGCGTGCAGCACCGCAAAACCGTGCTGGGCGAGCAACTCATCGAAGAGCAGGCTGTCGCCGCCCCAGCGGTTGAGGACCATCTGCGCGCCGGGACCGCCGTAGGGATTCACGATCAGCGGGACGCTGGCCGCACTTGTCGCACCTTCGGGCAGCAGCAGCGTGGCGTAGAGCATTGTTCCGTCGTGGGCCTTGACTTCCAACTGCTCCGGCGCGCGCAAGTGATAAGGCTCCAGAGCATGCGTCGCCCAAAGAAGATTGCAATTACCCGCCTCCGCGCAGAGGCGCATCGTGGGCGGCTCCATGCGCGAGGATTGCCGCTCCATCAACGCGCTGCCCACAGGCGCGAAGAGGCCGCTATGGTTGCCGGCTCCTTTGCTCAACTGCTTGCGCTCGCCGTTGAAGTTCACCTGCCACAACTGCTGGTCTAGAGAGCTTCCCTCGTTTGAAGCGTAGTCAATCAGCTTGCCCGGCAGGTCAACGCGGTAGACCTCGCCCACCTCGAAATCGCCCTGGGTCAGTTGCCGGACCAGCCTGGCGGTGGCGTGAGCCGGATCGCTCTGGTCATAGTTGTAGTGATAAAGATGGGTGTGTCCGTCGGTCCAGTTCGTCAGCACAATGCTTCCGCCGCCAATCCAAACGTCGTACTTGTCGTTGATGAACTTATCGTCGGTAAATTGCAGCGCCACGTGCGACTGGCCGGTTTCGGCATTGGCGAAGTAGAGGTCGCGATGCTTATGGTCGCGGGTGAGCGTCTCGATCCACACCGTCTTCGCATCCGCCCAGCCAAAGCGCGGAATGTAATCCTGTCCTGCACGAATGGGCAGGCTGATCCAGACCGTCTTGCCGCCGTCAGAGCTTACTACGCCGACGCGCACCGCCGGGTTGGGATCGCCTGGTTGCGGATAGCGCTGAACTTCCACCGTGGCGTGCGTTGGAATCCAGTCGGTGATCGGATACTCGGGCACGTCGGCCTCGTTCATCTCCAGATAGGCCAGCTTTTTCGAGTCCGGCGACCAGAAGTAATTGCTGCGCACTTCCAGCTCTTCCTCGTAGACCCAGTCCACCTCGCCGTTGAGGGTGGTCCTGTTGGGCGCGGGAGCGACCATGGTCATCGGCCTTCCCGGCTCCTTGAGCTGCACCACCGCCAGCCCATGCTCGCGGATGAAGGAGATGGATTCGCCGTCGGGCGAAAACTTGGGATCGTCGCCCGAGGCCGCGCCCGTCGAGCCTACTTCCACGCTTTCGCGGGTGCGCAGGTCGTAAAGCCACAGGTGGCCGCTCATGTCGAAGAGCAGGCGAGCCGAATCCGGCGCCCAAAGGTAGCTGGCCATCTTGTAGCGCTCGCGATGGTCGCGGTCCTGCTCCGATGCTTTGGCTCCCGTGAATGAAGCGAATTTGTCGCGATTCACGATGACATTCTTATTGTCGGAGCCGGGCTCCATCTCTGACAGCTCGCCGGCCACCATGAAAGTGAGGTGCTTGCCGTCCGGCGACCAGGCCAACTCGCCGGGCGGAGTCCCGATCAGCGGGCCGTGCGCGAAGATAGCCTCCACGGTGAGAGGCTTGGCCGGGGCTTGTGCGGAGAGCGGAAACGTTGCAGGCGAAAGAGTGGTAATGGCTGCGAGCAGAAAGGCGGTTGTGCGAATCAAGAAAAAACCTCCGGGAGCGGAGCACGGCATAGCGCAAAAGCGATTTGCCAATACATAACTATAACTCCGTGCTCCACTCCTCGAAGTCGCGCAAGGAATGCACTTACCGCATAGCCGCCGCGCGCTTGCGATAGACGTTAAGGCCCATCCGTCCAATGCCCCAAAGCAATTGCAGCACATTAATGGCGCAGAACAACAACAAACACATGTAGATCGATTTGTTGATTGAGTTTAGAGCCACGCCATAGCGCAACTGATCCAGCGCGGGATGCTTGAGCGTGATGTAGGCATGATCGCCGATGCTCAGTAACAGCCCCAGAGGAATCAGTCCAATAGCCGCAACCGCCGTGCGCTCCGCGTTCCTCTGCTGTTGCCATTTTCCGAAATACAAGGCAATGCAGCGCCAGATCAGTTGAAACAGAGTCGACGCTACGATCCACCAGTAGACCTGAACCCAGACAGGAGCTCCCTGGAAGGGCGAGGCGCTCAGATAAGCGGCGCCCGGTCCTAACAGCACGTACGGATGATGGGGGAGCAGCAAAAACCAAACCAGACAGAGAAAAATCATGATCACGGCGGCAATATCACGGGCGCGGCTGCGCGGCGTCTCTCCGCGCACAGAGTCCTTCTCCGTTGGAGGCAGGGCGCTGGGCGACCACTCGCCGGGGAAAGCTGCGAGCGCCGGCCATCTTCCTGGGTAACGCGTGGCCAAGAACTCGATCACGGCAAAAATGAGAGTCACCGACGCGGCAGTCGTCAGGAGAACCTCCGGCACACGTAGCACCCCTTCAATCACGGCGGCCCAACTGGGGGTCCGCACGGCAACCTGCACCGCGACTCCGATCGAGTAAGCGATCATGACCCAGAAGGCGGCCATTCGCAGCACGAACCAATAGGTAGGGAAGAGGACAGGCCCGATCAGGTATTGCTGCGGCTGATAGCGCGCAGCTATCTGTATCGGCGGCCCGATTTGCCGGAGCCAATCCTCCGCTTCACCTGTGGTGAGCGGCCGTCCAAGCCCAGCCTCTTTGTCCTCAAGCTGTGCTTCGAGGTTGGCCCGGAGTTCGGAGAGGATGTCGTCCTGCCGCTGCCAGGGCAGGTGTTTTTTTACGGCTTGCAGATAACGATCAAGTAGGTCCATGGCGTTTTCCTTTGCTCTTTACAGAATGTTGTTAATGGATGCGTTGATGGCCTGCCACTCCTTGAGCAACTGGACGAAGATCCCCTGGCCGTCGCCGGAGAGGCGGTAGAACCGCTTGTTGCGCTTGTCTTCCTCGCGCCATTCGCTGGTCAGCAGCCCCTGGGCCTCCAGGCGGCGCAGCAGCGGATAGAGCGTGCTTTCGTCGATCTCCAGACCGCGCTCGGCCAGAGCTTTGCGCAGCGTGTAGCCGTAGTGCTCCTGGCGAAGTTGCGCCAGCACCGCCAGAGTCAGGCAGCCGCGCCGCAGTTCCAGGCGAAGGTTCTCGAAGAGGTTTTCTGAGAGAGTCATGCTGTACCTCATACACTGTACTATGCACACTGTATGACAAACAGTGTATGATGTCAAGTACTTTTTTCAATATTTTTTCCACATGCAAGGAGGTCAGGCAGAGGGCCACTTTGTGTCTATCGCTTGCCTTCTGAAAGGGAGTTGGGCGTTGGAGGGCGGAAGCGGAGTCATCGTCAGGCAACACAATGACTTGCGTGGCATGGCCCCAGGGTGTATCTTGCGGGTCATGCAGTGGACAACTTCACAGGAACGGCGTTTACTGGGCCAGGCGCGGCGCAAGCAGGTGGGCCGGCTCGAACATAGCGAGCTGAAACCGAAGGCGCGGCAGAGTCCGGCGCTGGAGTTGGTGGCCCGCTCGATGCGCGGCCGCGTGCCCTCGCTCATCCAGCTCAAGTACCAACTGATGGCCGAGTCGCCTCTGGGCTACTTTCGCGGCGCGGCGCCGGTGATGGCTGCTGATTTGAGCGTGCTGCCCTCGACCGGCATTGTCTGTCAGATTTGCGGCGACGCGCACGTGCGCAACCTGGGCGCATTTGCCGCGCCCGATGGGCGGCTCACCTTCGACATCAACGACTTCGACGAGACGATTCGCGGGCCGTTTGAGTGGGACCTGAAGCGCATGGCAGCATCGCTGGTGCTGGCCGGGCGTATTTCAGGCCACAAAGAATCTGCGATTCACGAAACCGTGGAACGGTTCGTCGACCGCTACGCCGCCCAGATACGCGCCTTTGCGCGGATGCCGTTGCTTGAAATGGCGCATTATCAGGTTCACCGCATGAGCGAGGTTGCGCCGGTACACGATGCTCTGATGAAGGCCGAGCGGGCTACGCCAAAGCACACGCTGGAGAAGTTGACCGAGCTTGCCTCCGAGAAACCGGGCGCGCAACGTCGCTTCATCGAGTCCGAGCCCATGCTGACGCGCGTGACCGGCCGTCAGGCCAAGGCAGTGCTGGCCGCGCTGGGAGCTTATCGCGAGATGCTGGAGCCGCAGCGGCAACATCTGCTGTCGCTCTATCGCCCGGTGGACGTGGCCTTCAAGGTGGTCGGCACCGGCTCGGTGGGCTTGCGCGATTACTGCATCTACTTCGAGGGCAACGGGCCGAAGGATCCTCTGTTTTTGCAGATCAAGGAGGAGCCGGCCTCTGCGTATGCGCCCTATCTGCCAGACGCCGCGCCGCCCCGCCACAACGGCCAGCGCGTGGCCGAAGGTCAGAAGGCGATGCAGGTGCAGTCGGACCCGTTCCTCGGCTGGACGCACTTCGCCGGACGCGATTATTTAGTGCGGCAACTCAACGACCACAAGGGGTCCATCGAATTAGAGGATCTGGAGGGCGGCGGGCTGGAGGCTTATGGCGAGGTCTGCGGCGAGTTGCTGGCACGCGGCCACGCCCGCTCCGGCGATTCGCTGATTTTGTCCGGCTACATCGGCTCCGGCGACGGATTTGCCGAGGCGCTGGCGAAATTCGGCGCGGCCTACGCGGATCAGACGGAGAAGGATTGGAATGAGTTGAAGCGATCGGGCAAAGCGAGCCGGAAACCGTAAATATTATTTGCTGCAATTTGAATCTGGGTTCATGGTTTCCCCTCTTTTCACAACGACGTGAAATAGAGGGGGCGCCCAGCATTTCGCCTTAACACGCTAATACGGAGCACCCCAACCGTGAGGTCCAGGATAGGCCGCCGGCCAGAATTCCTGATTCTTCGCAACATCTCACTCAAATCGGGGTTTGCACACGTGAATGCATTACGCATTGTCACTCCGATACGGAGAGAAGAGATGAACGTCATGCCTTGTTCTCATCGCTCTATTCTGCTTCCGCTTCTGTCCGTCTTCTTTTTATCGCTTGCCGGTTGCTTAGGCAATTTCGGCAACTCCGGCTCACAAGACAAGTTTTCAACCCATGTTACCGTCATCGCTCCCGTTACCAGCGTCACGGAAGGCCAGCCGGTAACATTGGAGGCTGACATCTCCGGTGGGGCTAGCACGAGCGGAACGGTAACCTTCTATAACGGATCGAACGCGATCGGGACTGCGCAGGTTTCCAGCTCTTTTTTCTATTTTTCCCTGGATGGTGGCGCACAGCTTACGACTACGTTCTCTTCCAGTGGCGTGCAGAGCATTACCGCGAAATACAGCGGGGACGAGTTCAATTCATCAAGTACATCCCAGCCCATCTCGATTGGCGTTTACAGCAATCAATTGATTACCTCTTCGCTGACTCTGCAGGCCTCCACCACGACACCGCAATACCAAACGAGCGTAACATTAACCGCCGCAGTCTCTCCCTCATCAGCCACGGGCACGGTCACCTTTTATAACGGATCGACCAATATCGGCAGCGCTGCCCTTAATGTTGGCTCGGCCAGTCTGACAACTTCGTTTGCGGCAGGAGGCGCTTATACACTCCACGCGGTCTATTCCGGCGACTATAACTATCTTTCCAGCACTTCGAATTCGCTCGCCATGAATGTCAACGGGCCGCTGGTGACCACGACAACTCTGAAGGCTTCAACCAGCGCCACTGCGATCGGCGACAGCGTGACTCTGACTGCGAATCTCACCCCGGTAACAACCACGGGCACGGCCACGTTTTATAACGGATCGACGGCGATCGGCACGGCGAATGTCAACACGGGCGTGGCCACGCTGAATACAACTTTTTCTGCCTCGGGCAATATCGCCCTGAAAGCAATCTTTGCCGGAAACTCTTCATGGGAAACAAGCACTTCCAATCAGGTTTCGCTCTTTGTTACCGGAGACACGCCTGACACCGTCGTGCTACAGGCCACGCCTTCCTCACTGATTATCGGCTACTCCGCGACGCTGACTGCCAATGTTTCGCCAATCACGGCGACAGGCTCGGTGATCTTTTACGACGGAAGCAGCGTGATCGGTAACTGCAAAGTCGCCAACGGCTCGTGCATGCTCGTGAATACCTTCATGGCTGCCGGCTCGCAGAGTCTTACGGCCGTTTATAGCGGAGATACAACATATATCTCGAACACCAGCAGCGCCGTAACTCTGCAGGTGAGCAATCCGGGACCAACACCAACCACAACAGCGCTGGAGCTCAGCGAATACTCAGGCAACATCGGAGATGCGGTTACCCTGACTGCCATCGTCAATCCTCCGGATGCAACCGGACAGATCGATTTTTACGATAACGGCACTCTGCTTGCAAGTGTCGTGCTTACGTCCGGCAAGGCAGCCTGGTCGCAGTTCTTCACGCAGGCCAGTGAAAACGATATCATCGCGGTTTACGACGGAGACACTACGTACTCTTCGAGCACGTCAAGCACGCAGGTTCTTATTCTCTACGATAACTATGATTAACCTTAACAATCCCCCTGACGCAATAACCATCTGCCCGACCGATCTGACACTTTGGCGGGTCGCGCAGGTGCAACTACACCAACCTAAGTACCCAATCTTGATGGCAAGCCGGAAAACTGATCTCTGATCTCTGACCCCTGATCTCTGCTTTTACGCTCTTCCCGCGAACTCCCGCGTCTCGGTGTAGACCTTTACCTTTTCGCCCACCTGAATATAGAGCGGGGCCTTGATCTCCAGGCCGGTTTGCAGGCGGGCGAGCTTGGTGACGTTGCCGCTGGTGTCTCCGCGCGCGCCGGGTTCGGTGTACGTAACCTCCAGCTCGACTTTCTCCGGCAACTGCAAGCCGATGGGGTTGCCGTTGAACTTGTGCAGTTGGATGATGGCGCCTTCGACGAGAAAGTCGAGCGCGTTGCCCATCATCTCGGCGGAGAGTGTGTGCGTCTCGAAGCTCTCCTGGTCCATGAAGTGCGAGCCCTCGGAGTCCGAGTAGAGGTACGAGGCCTCGACCAGCTCCAGGTCCGGCTCCTTGAAGCGCTCGCCGGCCTTGAAGGTCTTGTCGAAGACCGCCTGGGTGAGCAGGTTGCGCATCTTGAGGCGAACGAGGGTCTGGCCGCCGCGCGCCGTGGGCGTGGAGACCTCGGCCTCCATGCAGTAGTAAGGGACGTTTTCATACTCGAAGTACATCTTGCGTTTGACGGTAATCGCTTCCAGCAGTGCGGCCATGCAACCCTCAATCAATCAGTCGTTCGCAGCCGAAAAAGCCCTCTGGGCTCTCCTACGGCTCCCTGTTCATTATAGGAGGATAGCGCTTCGCACGACTGAATGCCGTGCGACCACACTTCATGGTACGCTGAGGTAAGGCATTCCAGATGGAGGCGAATATGGCTGAAGCAACGATTACTATTCAAGTGGATGCCGAACTGAAGACGGCCTTTGAACGGGCGGCAGAGGCGCGGAATCGCAGCGACGCTGATCTGCTGCGCGAGTTCATGCAGGATTATATTGAGGTTCAGCGCACGGACGCCGAATATGAACAGTGGTTTCGTCACCAGGTGCAGATCGGCATTAACGCGGCGGAGGCCGGCGAAGTGATTCCCGCCGAAGAAGTGGAAGCGGAGTTTGCGGCACTCCGCGCAGCTTCACTGAGTGATCTGCGCCGGACTGCGTGATGAATCTGGTTTGGACTCGTACAGCACGAGCGGACCGGCGTGAAATCTTCGATTTTATCGCGGTTGACAGTGTGCGTGCGGCCCGCAAGATGGACTTGATCTTCGCTGAAAAGGCCGAAATACTTATCAAGTTTCCCGAACTTGGCCGTTCTGGACGTGTTTCCGGAACACGGGAACTGCTGGCACATCGCCACTACTTTCTTATCTACAGAATTCACGAAGACGAAGTGCAGATTCTCCGGCTTCTGCACACCTCAAGGCAGTGGCCACCTGTTTCGCCCTCACGGCATTAATCTATGCTTCGCCGGGCTTGCGCCTTTTTGCTTCCGTTCGCATCAAAGAGATGAGCCCGCAAGTGCGGGCATCTATTTCCCAGAAAGAACTTCCATGGCGCGTGAACTGCTGACCGCACGACTTGAACGCAAGGAGTGCATCTCTGAAGTTGCCCAGTGCTACCACTTCGGCTTTGTCCTCGACGAATTGGAGAGCTTTCCCTATGCCGCGGGCCAGTTTGTCAGCGGCGTGGCGCTGGACGGCAAAGGCAAGCTGCAGACACGCGCCTACTCGATGGCTTCGGCGGCCAACGGCAACAAGTTTGAGTTGTGCGTGAACCGTGTCGAAGAGGGATTCTTTTCCAACCATCTGGCCGACCTGCCCGACCTGCCCATCGGCGGCACGATTCAGATTCACGGGCCGCACGGACACTTCACGTTGCACGAACCGATTACCGATTCGATTCTGGTGGCCACGGGCACGGGCATTGCGCCGATGCGGGGATATTTGCAGTGGCTGTTTCCGGAAAACGGGCCGGATCGCAGCAACAACAAGCAGATCTGGCTGGTATACGGTACGCGTTACGAGAGCGACATCTATTACCGGGCGGAGTTTGAGGCGCTGTCCCGCCGCGCGCCGAACTTCCACTACCTGCCTACGCTGAGCCGCGCCGAGGAGAGCTGGACCGGGTTGCGCGGCTATGTTCAGGAGCATGTGGCCCGCATCGTTGAAGAGCGCGCCGCGCGGCTGGGGCAGGCGCTGCCCGTGCCACTGGTTGATCCGACGATGCCAGCCACGGAGCTGAACTACGACATTTATGCCTACATCTGCGGACTGAACGAGATGGTCTCCGGCGTGCGCGAGCGGCTGGCCAGTTTTGGCTGGCACAAGAAGCAGATTGTGTTTGAAAGATACGATTAAACTTTAAGGGGTTTAGGAAGAAAAGCCGTCAGCAGGGGTTCCTTCTAAGAATGGACAACAGCGCCATGCAGGAGTTTTTGTTTCTGTGGTTACAGCGGAATTATGTTTCCTGCAGAGGTAAATGGGATGATTTTGTTTGTGCTGCGCAGAGAGATAGCGGTCATTTGCGCGGTTTGCGTGGCTGTCATGTCGAGCGCAAAACAAGTATAAGAGAGCGAATATAAATTACTAACCACTCCGCTCCATCTTCCCTCCAGCACATCTTCTCGTCTCTTCAATGCCGTAACCGGTACACTAGATGCAGGATCATTCCCTCCCGGACATGCCCCTTGCAACCGCTTGCCGACAACCTGAATCCCGAACAGCGCGCCGCCGTCGAGGCCTCCGAAGGCCCGCTGCTGATCCTCGCCGGGGCTGGCTCGGGCAAGACGCGCGTCATTACCAGCCGCATCGCCTGGCTCATCCGCGAGAAGGGTGTCGCCCCGGACTCCATCCTGGCCGTCACCTTTACCAACAAGGCCGCCAGCGAGATGGGTGAGCGTGTTGACCGGCTTCTGGGCCACTCGTCACTGGCCAAACCGTTGCTCTGCACATTCCACTCCTTCTGCGTCCGCATCCTGCGCCGCGACATCGAGGCCCTAAAGGTAGGCAAGGAGGGTCTCACCCGCACCTTTGCCATCTACGACGAGAACGAACAGCAGGCCGTCGTCAAGCAAATCATGAAGCGCATGGGCCTGGACACCAAGCAGCTCACTCCGCGCGCGGTGCTGGGCCGCATCTCCTGGGCCAAAAACCACATGCTCGATCCTCAGGAGGTTTATCTCTCCTCCAAAGACCCCAACGGCGAGCGCATCGCCCACATCTACCAGGGCTACCAGGCCGAGCTGCGCAAGAGCAACGCTCTCGATTTCGACGACCTGCTGCTGGAAGCCGTTCGCCTGCTCAAAGTCTCCTCGGAAGCCCGCGAGCGCTATCAGCACCGCTATCGCTATCTGCTGGTCGACGAGTATCAGGACACCAACCGCCCGCAGTACGAGCTGATGAAGCTGTTGGCTGGTGAGCACAAGAACGTCTGCGCCGTCGGCGATGAGGATCAGAGCATCTACTCCTGGCGTGGCGCCGACATCCGCAACATTCTCGAGTTTGAAAAGGATTTTCCCAGCGCCCGCATCATTCGCCTGGAGCAGAACTACCGTTCCACACAGAATATTCTGGAAGCTGCCGGCGCAGTAGTCGCCAACAACATTAAGCGCAAGGGCAAAAAGCTCTGGACCGACCGCCAGGGTGGCTCGCTGATCGGCTACTACGAGGCCCCGGACGGCGAAAACGAAGCTCTCTTTGTCGCCGACCGTATTCAACAGTTCCTTCGTGCGACGAACTCATCCGAAACGCAAGACCCCGGAAGGGGACACTGCGCCGTCCTCTACCGCACCAATGCTCAATCCCGCCTCTTTGAAGAGGCTCTGCGCCGCTACAACATCTCTTACACCATGGTCGGCGGCTTCAGCTTCTACGAGAGAGCCGAGATCAAGGATCTGCTATCTTATCTTCGTTTGATCCGCAATCCCCACGATTCCATGGCTTTGCAGCGGGTCATCAACACCCCGGCCCGCGGCATCGGCAAAACCACCCTTGAAACCCTGGAGCGGCTGGCTCTTGAAACCGGGCAGTCCACCTGGGACGCTTTGGCCGCCGCCATCGCCAATCGCCTCATCCCCACTCGCGCGCTGATGGCCATCGATTCTTTCCGCCAGCTCATCCTCGACGCCCAGGCCATGATGGACCCCGATTTCGCCGGCAAGCTCTCCGCCGATGTAGCTGCCGGGACTGAGTCCGGCGAGGACGCCGACACCGGTTTCGAGTTCGGCGTATCGTCAGCCGGCTCATCCAGCACGGAGGTCAAAGACCTTCCCCGGCCCGACGCCAGCAAAGCTTCGCCCTTCGCCGCCCAGCCGAAGCGCCGGGAGTCTGGAATTCCGGCTCAACCCAACCCCGATTTCGAATCGGACGCGGAAGAGGTTGCGGCCGACGAGCACGGCCGCGGCAGCGCCTTTCGCTCGCCCGGCGACGCAGCTACACTCCCCGAGCTGATCCGTTTTCTTCTCGACCGCACCGGCTATATCAAGGCTCTGGAAACCGAGGGCTCGCCGGAGGCCTTCAGCCGCATTGAAAACCTGAAGGAACTGGCCAATGCCGCCCACGACGCCGAAGCTCGTGGCGAGACTCTGGCAGATTTCCTCGACCACGCCGCCCTGGCCTCCGACACCGACCAGTTCGACCCCGACGCGCGCGTCACGCTCATGACCCTGCACGCCGCCAAGGGCCTGGAATTTCCGCTGGTCTTTCTCGCCGGCCTCGAAGAGGGCCTCTTTCCCCACTCCCGCACCCTTAACATTCCCGACGAGCTTGAAGAAGAGCGCCGCCTCTGCTACGTCGGCATGACCCGCGCCATGAATTCTCTGATTCTCACCCGCGCGCATTACCGGCGCCGCTTTGGCAGCGATGCCCCGGAGATGAGCATCCCCTCCCGCTTCCTTGAAGAAGTCCCCAGCCGGCTGATCGAGAATCTCGGCAGCCGTTCTCCTGCCCAATCAGCATGGGCTACCCCCGGTTATCCCAGGGCCTCTGGCCACCGTACCAGCCATACCGGCGACTCTGACGGCCGGCACTACAACTATGAAGACGAAAACCAGGAGACCTTCGCGGCCAGCGAAGGGCGCTTTGCGCGTGATGGCAATAAGGGCGATGGAGCCAGCGCCAATCGCTCTTCCGCCCAGCCCTTTGTTGCCTCCTGGATGGTGGCCAAGGCGCCTTCGACCAGCCGGGAATCCAGTCCAAAAGGTGAAAGCCCGCAAGGCCGCTCCATCGACAACATTGCGCGTTTCTTCGGAAGCAAAGCTGGCCACGCAAAGCCCGGCTCGCTTCCCCGCCCGTCAGGGTCCGCTCCAGCCATAAACATTCCCGCATCCAGCGGCGCGTTCAATCTGAAGAAGGGTCAGCGCGTCCGCCACTCGAAGTATGGTGAAGGCACCGTCCTCCAGCGCGAAGGCGACGGCGAGGCCGCCAAGCTCACCATCCTCTTCAACAGCCACGGCGTGAAAAAATTGATGGAAAAATTTGCCAATCTAAAAAAGATATAAATCCCTCGTCCTTTGCTCCCGAGGACGAACAGGCCGGAATCAAGCCGCACGGCTCGGCAAGCATAAAAAAAGAGGGCGCTTTGCGCGCCCTCCGTGGTTTGCAGAACTCTGTGGAGAACTACCTCACCCGAACCATGCTTGGCTTGGCCTTCCAGAAAAGCAAGCCCGCCATGCAAAGCAGGCCTGTGCCCAGCAGCATCAACGAAGATGGCTCAGGGGTATATATATTGATGTTGATGGGATCACCGCCCTCAGCGTTTTGGATAAGCGGGTGTCCGCTCGTATTAAACTCGTTCCAAAGATAGTCGCCATTGTATGCGTCGCCGTAATTATCATAAAAGATGTTCAATACTTCCCCGTTAGAGAGCATCAATAGAAGCCCATTATCGGTCAGAAGTGGATTTGACGAACCCCAATACTTGGTAACAGCATTGTCGTACCAGATAGGATTTGTTAGCCACGTGGGGGGATGTAGGTACTTGGTATACCCTTGTCCTCCTATAGAAATGTCAGTAGGATTAGTGGGAATTATGCTTCCGCTCAGAGGTGTTGCGCCGATCGAAAGCGAAATACTTCCGCTGTTAATGCTATAGGTGTTGTTGGCAGGCGTGGAACCCGTTGCATAGTAGAAGTCGCCGAGCACGGAGTCCTCGGGGCCGATGAGCGTGCCGTTGCCGGAAATGCTGGGCCCGCCGGTGACGCCCGGGTAGGAGCTGCCGGAGAAAGTAAAGCCAAAAGTCGTATCCGCCATTGCGACCGGGGCAGTCGCAAGAATAATCGCCAGTGCGAGTCCAACGAACCAGATCTTCTTCATAAAATCCTCCTGCTTTCACCTGTGGAGCATCTCTGCTGCCTTGACACTGCCTGCCGTAACCCCGGCAGCTGGCTCCGAAACGTAAGTACCTCGGTCGAGAGCTGCCAATAAAGACACGCTCTCCCTTCGAAACATCATACACGTTTGAAGTCGCGTTGCAATAGCATGCGTTCTTTGTGGATAAAAATAAACGCTATCCGTCACACTTCAAACGCCTTTATGGGTTATATTAGCACGTTGGGTGCCAGTATAATCTATTTAGAATCAACTAATTACGGATTGGGCAATCTAGACATGTGCAAAACTATGCACAATCTCGTCTTAAAAAGTTCTCTATTATTCTCCCGTCCAGGCTGCCCTGCAATGCCGTTTTCCACACCAAAACTGCCGTTTTACACGGCAAATCTCTCAGTTTGAGCGTAATTCTCTCCATTGCCCCTTGCCTCTTATGCGGCAATCTCTCTCCCTCCTTCGCCAAGCCGCTTCTCCTGCGCTACCATAAAGGCAAGATCGGATACACGCATGTTTGTCGTTATCTGGCAGTTCGAGATTACCGAGGATAAGATTACAGCCTTCGAGGCTGCCTATTCGCCTGACGGCGCATGGGCGCAACTCTTCGGCGCCTCTCCCGAGTACCGGGGCACCGAGTTGCTGCGGGATGCCTACATCCCCGGCAACTACCTTACCATCGATCGATGGACCAGCGAAGAGGCCTTCCGCGCCTTTCGCAAGGACCATGACCGGGAGTACGAAACTCTGGATCGCGCCTGCGATGTGTTGACCAGCCGCGAGATCCGCATCGGCGCTTACACCGTCTGAGCCAACCTCAGGCCACAGGCGGCAGCCTCTGGCTGCGCGCCACTTCTCCGTACCAGGCTCCGGACTCCTTGAGCGTGCGCTTGCCCGGCTTCTTGAAGTCCACCTGCGCCAGCCCGATACGCGCCTTGAAGCCATCCTGCCACTCCCAGTCGTCGATCAGGCTCCAGACATGGATGCCGCGCACATCCGCGCCTGCTGCGATGGCATCCAGCACCCCCTCCAGGGCGGCGCGGAGATAGTGAATGCGCGCCGGGTCGTGCACCGGGCCAGAGGACAACTGTTCCGGCTCGTCGAATCCTGTCTCGGTGATGATGATCGGGCGCCGATAGCGGTTGTGCATGTCGGCCATGACCTCTTTCATGCCGCCCGCGTAGAGCTCGACCGCACGTTCGCGGATCTCGTGAGCATTGAGGCCGCGCAATATCTCCGCTCCGTCTCCTGCTGCAACAAGCCCCAGCCCGGCGTAGTAGTTGATCCCGGTGTAGTCCAGCGGCGCGCGCAGCAGGACTTCGTCGCCGGCGCGGAAGCCTATGGCTTCGTAGGGGTTCCCGCCTGGAAATGCCTCAGGATACTTCCCGGTGAACGCCGGCTCCATGAACCAGAGGTTGCGGAAAACATCGAAGCGCTGGCAGGCCTGGCGGTCGGCCTCGGACGGGCTGGCAGGATGCACAGGATACATGTCGTGAGCGATGCAGGTTTTCAGATGGGGTCTCTCGGCCTTCATGGCGTGGCAGGCAGCCGCCTGGGCCAGGTTGGCGGTATGCGTGGCGCGCAGCATCAGGCCGCGGTCCTTGATGCCCGGAGCGTGCACGCCCCAGCCATAGCCGGCCACGGTGAAGGCCTGGGGTTCATTCAGCAGACACCAGTTTTCGACCCGGTCGCCATAGGTCTTTGCCAATAGCGCCGCATAGTCGGCAAAGTGCGCCGCGGTGTCGCGGTTGGGCCAGCCGCCCGCATCATCCAGCGTCTGGGGAAGGTCCCAGTGAAAGCAAGTGACCAGCGGCTTGACGCCGATCTGCAGCAACGCGTCGAAGATGCGGCTGTAGTGGTCGAGACCCTTTTGATTGACGGCGCCTTTGCCTGCCGGGAAGATGCGCGGCCAGGCAATCGACATGCGGTAGGAGTTCAGTCCCATGGTCTGCAGGAGAGCATTGTCCTGCGGCCACAGATGGTAAGAGTCGCAGGCCACCGACGGATCGGAGCCATCCTGAATGGCTCCGGGCTTGCGGCAATAGCGGTCCCAGATGGACTCGCCCTTGCCGTCTTCCGCAGCCGCGCCCTCAATCTGCACGGAGGAAGTTGCGGCCCCAAAAAGAAAGCCGGCGGGAAATGCCCTGGGCTTGCCGCCCGGCGGAGTCTCGTTAACGCTCGCCTCGCCCCTTTCCATCAGGGCGCCGGCCCGCATCCATGCGGCCGTTGAGGCAGCCGCTATCAAGCCATTTCGCAGTAATTGACGACGATTCATCCCGGTATAGACCTCGCCGCCAGTCTAACCGAAGGAAGTGGCTTCGGGTACCGGCAGCCATCCGGAGCCGCCTGCCGGGCAGCCTCGTTGGAATCGTGTCACCAATCAACGGATTCTCTTCGTTCACCGTTTCTTCGCTATTTTTTTCTGGCCTTGTCTCTCTCGCCCTGCTACAATCCCTTCGAAACGCTTCCCTGCCTTGGAGTTTACTCACCCTTTGCACAAAGGGGAGCCGGCGCGGAAAGCGAAAGGAGTCCCCCATGGCAACCACCGATGACCGCACCAAAGCCGTAGAACTAGCCCTGGCGCAGATCGAAAAACAGTTTGGAAAAGGGTCGATTGTCCGGCTCGGATCCAAAGAAGCCCTGCTGCCCATAGCCGTGATCTCCACCGGCTCCATCAGCTTTGACGCGGCTCTGGGCGTCGGCGGCATTCCCCGCGGCCGCGTCACCGAGGTCTTCGGCCCCGAGTCCTCCGGCAAGACCACCATCGCCCTGCAGGTGATCGCCGAGGCGCAGCGCAATGGCGGCCTGGCGGCCTTCGTCGATGCCGAGCACGCCCTCGATCCCGCCTACGCGCGCAAGCTGGGCGTGGACATCGACAACCTGCTGGTCTCGCAGCCCGACTCTGGCGAGCAGGCCCTGGAAATCACCGAAGCTCTCGTCCGCTCCGGCGCCATCGACGTGCTGGTCGTCGATTCCGTCGCCGCCCTGGTTCCCAAGGCCGAGCTGGACGGCGAGATGGGCGACTCCCACATGGGCCTCCAGGCCCGCCTCATGTCCCAGGCCCTGCGCAAGCTCACCGGTACAGTCTCCAAATCCCGCACCGCTCTCATCTTTATTAATCAGATCCGCGAGAAGATCGGCGTCATGTTCGGCAACCCGGAAACCACCACCGGCGGCCGCGCGCTGAAGTTTTATTCTTCGGTCCGCGTGGACATTCGCCGCATCGCCGCCATCAAGGACGGCGACGCCGTCACCGGCAACCGCACCAAGGTCAAGATCGTCAAGAACAAGGTCGCCGCGCCCTTCCGCGAGGCCGAGTTCGACATCCTCTACGGCGAGGGCATCAGTCGCGAGGGCGACGTCCTCGACCTGGCCGTGGCTCACAACATCGTCGAGAAATCCGGCGCATGGTACGCCTACTCCGGCGAGCGCATCGGCCAGGGCCGCGAAAACACCCGCTCCTACCTCAAGGACAATAAGGAAGTTTTTGCCAAGCTCGACGCCGAGCTGCGCAAGCGCCTCAACATCGGCGCCGTCAAGGCCGAAATCCCCGAAGTCCCCGCCGCCGGCCCCGCCGAAGCCAAGGAAGCCGTGAAGCCGCGCAAAGGGTAGGGAGGATTGCGCGTCCAGCGATTCGCCCAGGTCTGGAATCCAGACCTGAAGCACTCGATGTCAATTTTAAAGTATCTGACGGAGTAAATTTCTTGATACGATTACGAGGCTCCAAATTGAAAGCCATTTATGCCGAAATCAGAGGATAGGAAACCGACTCAAGTGCAGATTATCGCTTGGGCGATACCGAGAATCGCCGGTGGTCACTATGCAGTTTCTGATGATGAGCGCGGGCGTGAGCTGTGGGTTACAGAATTTGAACCCACTCTTGACGAAATGGAAGGAGAGCTTTCTTACGGGCCGGATAAAAGAGTTCGTGATGCACTCCTCAGATTAAAAGCCGACTGTAATATGACGAATATTCGAGTGTTATTCAATCTACTTCTCGGGGAGAAGCTGGGTGAATTGCTTGCCGAGCAGTTCTCTTGTATTGATCTCACTCCTGCTCATTACGATATGGCAGTCGCGGTAGGGTATAAGCAACAACACAGTCTGACGAATAGCATACAGAAATTTCTCGCAAAGGGGCGAGAAGGGGTAAGCGTGCCTTTACTGGCGAATCTTGAAAGCAATGCCGATCCGAGAGCTGTTTCGGTGGCAATAGTAACGCATTATGCAGAGGAGATATCCAACCTTTTCCCGAAACTGATTAGACGCGCCGAGCGGTTGAGAATTGTCCCTATAGAGGATAAGGCAACTCCCGTCGTGCAGCGCTATATCGAGGAAGCTTCGAAGTGCTATGTCTACGGACGTTTCATAGCATGTCTCATTATATGTAGATCTGTTATCGAATTCGCTCTTCGAGACCAACTGTATTCCAGAGGTCAAAAACGGGCATTGGATGCGATGAGGAACCAAAGAAATGATTCTCTTTGGAATCTGATTGAGTATGCTCGTTTGGTTTTTCCAAAAGACCTAATACCTACCCTTGATGACGCAGATGAGGTACGAAGAGCAGCACGTGATGCCGTGCATTTAGCTGAGCCGAAGCCAGAATTGTGCATGGATATGTTCGTTAAGACAAGGGGTGTACTCGGCGAGTTGTATTCTCTTGAGTCTCTTAAATAGTAGGGCAGGCCGTGCGTTCTAGATCTCGATCTTGAACCCTGGGAGACTAGGAACCTAATGGAGCGCACGCGCCGGCTACCGGACGTATAGCCCTCACCGCCGCCCGTGCCCGTGCACAAAGACCAGCATCCGCAACAGCAGCAGCAAGACAGCAAACACCACCGCGCACGCCAGCACTAAGCGGCCGGAGCGCGGTCTAGCTGGACGTGGCTTTACTCGTCGGCTCATGGGCAAGGCTCTCGCAAAGTTAGGCCCATCTTACCGCGAATCGCGCACTTTATGTGGGTTCTGACCGGCAGCTTACAGCTATCTTGCAATTTTTTAATGACATGGGAATATCGTAATCCGGATGAATCCGCTAAAGCTCCAACCCTCTTCCGGCGATAAAGTGTGAAGATTGGCGCATCGCCCAGCATCCGTGCTTCGCGCCTAGATATTCCCACAAACAACAAGGAGAAAGCTCACGTGAAAGGCAAACTGTTGATTGTCGAAGATGAACCCATTGTGGCTCTGGACCTGAAACAGGAGGTCGAACAGTTGGGATGCGAGGTGATCGGCGTTGCTGAAAGCGCCGACGAAGCGCTGGTGGCGGCCGGGGTGCATCGGCCGGATCTGGCGCTCATGGATGTGCGCATCATGGGCAGCGTGGACGGAATTCACACGGCCGGCCTCTTACGCGCCGCCTACCGGGTTCCAGTCGTCTTTTTGACCTCCTACAGCGATGAAACTACCATTGCGCGGGCGGCGCGGGAGATGCCCTATGGGTATCTGACCAAGCCTTTCCAGAGCGGCGAACTCAAGGCCACGTTGCGGATAGCGCTGCACAAGGCCCGCGTAGACGCGCGCCAGAGCGCAGCGCATCGGCAGATGGAAGCGACCGTCGACGGCATGCGTGATGGCGTGCTGATGGTCTCCAACGAGGGCCGGGTCCAGTTCATGAACGCCGCCGCTGAGGCCTTGTCCGGCTGGACGCTGGCCAAGGCCAAAGGACAGCCTCTGCAGGAGGTCTTGAAGCTGACCAACGGGCAGCAAAGCCCTGTAAACCTGATTAACAGCCGGGAGGATGCAATCGCTACCGAAGAATTTGGCTGGACCCTGAACCAGTCCGGCGGCGGTGAGGTGCTGGTCGATCTCAGCCTCACTCCGCTCTCCGGCGTGGCGGGCCAGAGCAAGGGATTTGTGGTCACCGTCCGCGATGCCCGCGAACGGCTGCGCTCCCAGGCCATGGATGAGACGCTGGATGAGGCACACTCCTTTGATCAGACGCCCATCGCGATGGTGCAGTTGGATGCAGACGGCCGCATCGTGCGCGTCAACCAGGCGCTGCTGCGCGCCTCTGGAGTTCCTGCCGAGAGTTTGGTGGGCCGTTCGCTGACCGGCCTCAGCATGGATCCCGACCCGCGCATCGCCAGGGACCTGATGCATATGCTGCTGCAAGGGGGAACTTTCATGGCGACTCCGCGGCCGCGCTTGGTGAATTAGGTTCCGCCGAACAACTTGTTGCGTTGACGGGGCGCAACTAGAACCGCGCCTTTTCAATGCGAAGGAGTTTCCGCCTCAAATGTAACTCCACGCAACCAGTGCTCCCCGCCCCCTCATTCCGTTTCAGGACGCCCAGCCTCGGCGTTCCCGGTTGGGATTCTCTTCAATTCTTCTGAATCTCCTCGCTCCTTCTCTTTCATTCCCGGGGCGATACCGTATTTGTAGCGTAATCCGAGCGCCCTGGCAAAGAGGCAGCCGGAGTGTACTTCTTATTCCCCGATCCGATGATTTCTGGACCCCTGGAGTCAGCGATGTCTCTCATCGCGAGCCCGCTCCCTGTCCACCCCAAAGCCGACGCGCGGCTTGCGGAGGGCGTGTGCCCCGCGACGCAAGCCATTCCTCCCCTCCAGGAGAAGACCAGCCAGAACCTGCGGGAGTCTGACCAGGATGCGCGCAAAGTAGATCAGGCTTCGCGGGAAACTAGCCAAAACCTGCGGGAGTCCAGCCAGGACACGCGTGAATCCGGACAGGCATTGAGAGAGACCGGCCAGAACTTGCGGGAATCCGAACAGGCATTGCGGGAATTAGATCAGGACTTGAGGGAGTCCAATCTCGCTCTGCTTGAGAGCAATGAGTGGTTCCGTCTGCTGGTGGAGAGCGTCTCTGACTACGCCATCTACATGCTCGACACGGAGGGCCGGATCGTCACCTGGAACGCTGGAGCGGAACGTCTCAAGGGGTACAAGCGCGAAGAGGTATTGGGGCGGAACTTCTCCATCTTCTTCCAGACTGAGGATGTAGGGGCGGGGATTCCGGCGCAGGATTTGGCCAAGGCGGAGCGCGAAGGCCGCTACGAGACGGAAGCCTGGCGCGTGCGCAAGGACGGCAGCAGATTCTGGGCGCTGATGACCTTGACCGCCATCCGCGGCGCCAAAGGTGAGTTGCGCGGCTTTGCCAAGGTTACCCGCGACAGGTCCGAGCAACGGGCCGCCGACGAGGCGTTGCAAAGCCGCAACGTCCAGTTGGAACGCTATCGCATCATCTTCGAAAACCTCGCTGATTACGTAATTTTCACGCTGGATACAGAGGGGCGGATCGACAGTTGGAGTTCCGGCGCGCGCAACGTACTCGGCTACACGGCTGAAGAAGCCCTGGGACGAGAGTATTCCCTGGTCTTTCCTCCTGCCGAGATCCAGGCAGGCGCGCCGCGGCGGGAGATGGAGGAGGCGGCGCGTCGGGGAAGTTGCCCGACCGACAGTTGGCGTGTGCGCCGGGACGGATCGACTTTCTGGGCCAGCGGCGTGCTCACCGTGATTCGGGATGAGACGGGAAAGCTGACCGGCTACATCCGCGTGGCCCGTGATATGACCGCGCAGAAGCAGATGGCAGAGCAGCTAGCGCAGCTTGCTGCCGGCCTGGAGAATCGGGTTGCGGAGAGAACCCGCGAACTGGAAGTCGCCGTTGCGGAGTTGCAGCGCAAAAACAAGGAGGTTGAGGCCTTTGTCTATATCGTCTCCCACGATCTGCGCGCGCCGCTGGTCAATGTGCAGGGGTTTGTGCACGAACTGGAGGGGAGTTGTAAGCACCTCAAAGAGGTCATCCGGGCCTGCCCGAATTGGGAGCGGTGCTGGCCCGATGTGCAGCCGGTTCTGGACAAGGAGATGGGCGGGGCATTGCATTACATAGCCGCCTCTGCCACCAAGTTCGAGCGGTTGATCGAAGCGCTGCTGGGGCTTTCTCGCCACGGGCGCCAGGTCTACCAACTGGCGCGGGTCAACGTCTGGGAGCTGGTGACCAACGCAGTGGCCACCTTCCAGCAGGAGATGATTGAGGCCGGGGCCGTGATCGAGGTGGGTGCCTTGCCTTCCGTGATCGCCGATGCCACGGCCCTGGGCCAGGTCTTCTCCAACCTGATCGGCAATGCGCTCAAGTACCGCAACCCCGAGCGTCCGCTCAAGGTCGAACTGGGCGGCCGGGTGGAAGACGGGATGGTCCACTACTTTGTGCGTGACAACGGGCTGGGCATTCCGGAGTTCGGCATGGCAAAGCTCTTTCATGTTTTTCAACGGTTCCATGCCAAGCAAGCGGAAGGGGAAGGCATGGGGCTGGCCATCGTGCATCGCATTGTGGAGCGTCATGGTGGCAAGATATGGGCCGAGAGCCGGGAAAGCGAGGGAACCACCTTCCATTTTTCCCTCCCTGCCCATCCCGCTTCCACACCAAACGCCGATTAGGAGGACGTCGAAGATGGATGCATTGCAATCCGTATTTACCATTCTCATCGTGGATGACGATGAGGGCCACGTCGAGCTGCTGCGCCGCAACCTGAGCCGCATCGCGCTGGGCAATCCGCTGCTCGTTCTGCACGATGGGGCGCGAGCCCTGGACTATATCTTCCGCCGCGGCGATTTCGCCGGGCGCACGGGCGTGGACCCCCTGATCCTGCTGGACATCAATATGCCCGGCGCCGTCGGCGGCATCGAGGTGCTGCGCCAGATCAAAGCCGACCCGGCCACCCGCAAGACGCCGGTCATCATGCTCAGCACCACCGACGATCCGCGCGAGGTGTCCATCTGCTACGACCTGGGCTGCTCGGTCTACATTACCAAGCCGGTGGACCCCCTTCAGTTCATTGAAGCCATTCGCCGGCTGGGGTTCTTTCTTCAGATCATCCGTCTCTCCGAAGACGAACCAGTAGCGGCGGCGGCTCCCGGGCCATGAGCAGCGTACCAATTCCCGAAGTTCTTGTCTGCAAGCGTGTGCTGGTGGTGGAGGACGACCCCTCGACTGCCGAACTGATGCGGCGGGCGCTGGAGCGCGCCGGTTACTCGGTCGTTCTCGCCGATGGCGTCGCGGCCGGGCTCAAGGCTCTGGGTGACGATGATTCCGGCGAATTCATGACCCTGTTGCTCGACTACCGGTTGCCCGATGGCGAGCCCTGGGCAGTAGCCGATGCGGCACAGGCGCGCGTCCCGGAGGTACCGGTGGTCATTGTCACCGGAATGAGCGATGAAACCGTCGCCATCGAGGCTTTGCGGCGCGGTTTTGCCGATTACGTGAAGAAAACCGACGGCTTCTGGAAAGAGTTGCCTGCCATTCTGGAACGGGTGGCGCGGCTCAGCCGCCTGAAAGGCCGGCTGGACGAAACCAGCGCCCTGATGACAGCCATCGTCGAGCACTCTTCGGACCTGGTGGCGGTCTACAGCGGCGAGGGTCGTCTGGTGTATGTCTCGCCCGTCTGCCTCACCCTGCTGGGCAGGGATTCCAAAGAGCTTGTCGGGCGCTCTTGGATGGAAATTGTCGTCCCGGAAGACCGGGAGTCATTGTTGAAAATGTTATCCGGGTTGGACGTGAACGCTCACCAGCAAGCCACTCTCCGTTGCTGTCACAAGGATGGCACGGTCGCCTGGGTCGAGGCTCGTGCGGCTCGCCTTCGGGCTTCCACGGCTGCCCCGCCGATAATCGTCCTCACCCTGCACAATGTAACCGCGCAACGCGAGCACGAAGAGCAGATGGCCGCCTCGCTGCGCGAAAAAGAGGTTCTGCTGCGCGAAATCCATCACCGGGTAAAAAATAATCTTCAGGTGATTCAAAGCCTGCTCCGCATGAGGGCCCGGTTGCTTCCCGAGGGCGAAGCCCGCGCCGCCATGGAATCCACCGTCCAGCGCATTCACGCCATATCTCTGGCGCATGAACACCTTTACCAGAGAGAGGATCTGGCGCGCCTCTCGCTTTCCGACTACCTGCGCGATCTGTTCACTCGGGTCGTGGCCTCCAGCTCGGTTCAACCCGATCAGATTCAGCTTCATCTGGACGTTGAAGAGTTTTCTCTCTCTCTGGAGCTCGCCATTCCCTTCGGCCTGCTAGTCAACGAGTTGATCGCCAACAGTCTCAAGCACGCTTTTCCCGGAGGCTGCCGGGGCACGATCACGATTTCGGTTCATCGCGTTGACGGCGCCGTCCGCATGGTGATCGCCGACGACGGCGTTGGCCTTCCCGAGCATTTCGACATGAACGCCTGCCCCTCCATGGGGCTGAAGCTCGCCGCCAGCCTCTCTCATCAACTGGGCGGAAGCCTGAGCTTCTCTTCACAAAACGGCTGCCGCGCTGAGACGAATCTCTCGCGAATGTAACGGGAAATCTCCTGATGATCTTCTCTGCTGATAGAATGAAAGATGCCGTACTGCGCGGCGATTTTCTCTATGTTGAGAACGCCATGAGGGTTTTTGATCTCTGACCCCTGATTTTCTCCCCCAACCATAGCCCATCGGCCAAGCCTGAATTAGGAAAAACTCCTCTGTGACCCAGACGATACGCAATATCGCCATCATTGCCCATGTAGACCATGGCAAGACCACTCTCGTCGACGCCATGCTGCGCCAGTCCGGCACCTTCCGCGCCAACGAGCAGGTGGCCGAGCGCGTCATGGACTCCAATGAGCTGGAGCGGGAGCGGGGCATCACCATCCTGGCCAAAAACACGGCCATCAACTTCGCCGGCGGCAAAATCAACATCGTCGACACCCCCGGCCACGCCGATTTTGGCGGCGAGGTGGAGCGCGCTCTCAAGATGGTCGACGGCGTGATGCTGCTCGTCGATGCCGCCGAAGGGCCGCTCCCGCAAACCCGCTACGTCCTGGCCAAAGCCCTCGAAGCCAAGCTCAAGCCCATCGTGGTCATCAACAAAATCGACCGCCCCGACGCGCGCCCCCAGGAGGTCCTCAACGAGATCTACGATCTCTTCATCGACCTCGACGCCGACGAAACGCAACTGGATTTCCCCGTGCTCTACGCGGTGGCCAAGGCAGGCACGGCGACCCTCGATCCCGCCAAACCCGGCGAAAATCTCCAACCGCTCTTTGAATCCATCGTCTCCACCATTCCGCCCGCCACCGGTGACGCCGATGGAACCTTGCAGATTCTGGTCACCAACCTCGATTATTCCGATTACTTTGGCCGCATCGCCATCTGCCGCGTCTTCCAGGGCACCCTCCACTTCGGCGACGATGTCACCATCTCCAAGCGCGACGGCTCGCTGATGAAAACGCGCATCACTAAATTATTTACTTTTAGCGGCCTCAAGCGCACCGAGATTACCGAGACCGTAATGGGCGACATCGTGGCCGTGGCCGGCGTCGAGGGCATCACCATCGGCGAGACCATCACCAGCGTAGAAAACCCCTCTCCGCTGCCGCTCATCGTCATCGACGAGCCCACCATTGCCATTCAGTTCAGCGTCAACAACTCGCCCTTCGCCGGGCGCGAGGGCCAGTACGTCACCAGCCGCAACCTGCGCGAACGCCTGGAAAAAGAGCTGCTGACCAATGTCTCAATACGCGTCGAGGATACCGGCTCGCCCGACAGCTTCAAAGTCCTCGGCCGCGGCGAGCTGCAACTGGCGATTTTGATTGAGATGATGCGCCGCGAGGGCTTCGAGCTCTCCGCCGGACGCCCGGAGATCGTCACCAGAATCGTCGATGGCACGCGCATGGAGCCGGTCGAGCATCTCACCATCGACGTGCCCGACGCCTACACCGGCACAGTGATCGAGAAGCTCGGCCCGCGCAAGGGCGAGATGACCAAAATGCACAATCACGGCTCGGGCCGCGTGCGCCTGGAATTTCGCGTGCCCTCGCGCGGCCTCATCGGCCTGCGCAGCGAGATGCTCACCGAAACCCGCGGCACAATTGTGATGAATTCGCTCTTCGACGGCTACATCCCCTACCAGGGCGAGATTCCCCAGCGCCCCACCGGCGCGCTGGTCTCCGACCGCCAGGGACTCACCACCACCTACTCGCTCAACGGCCTGCAGGAGCGCGGCATCCTGTTTGTCGGGCCGGGTGTTGAGGTCTACGAGGGCATGGTCATCGGCGAGCACTCGCGCGATAAGGACCTCGACGTCAACGTCGTCCGCGAAAAACACATGACCAACATGCGCGCCTCCAGCGCCGATGAAGCCATCCGCCTGGTGCCCTACCACAATCTCAACCTGGAGCAGGCCATCGAATTTATCGCCGAGGATGAGATGGTCGAGGTCACGCCCAAGTCCCTCCGCCTGCGCAAAAAGATTTTGCAACAAAATCGCCGCCCCAAGCGCTGGGAAAAGAACGTCGAGTAAGCTGACAATTGATAAGATTCCGTGGTGTCCTCGGCAACTATAAGTAGTGAGTCATGATGTGAGTATTTTGATTGGCTGAGGATCAATCGACGTTGGCTAAGCCACCGGAATGTCGATAACGGCACGTTACGTGCCGTTTTTCGGATTCCAAGTTGCAACTATGCATTGATCCGGAAGAAGGGCTGTCTGTATCTCCCATTCGTCGCCCCAGAGGGTTGATTCCGATGGAAGGTTCGTACTAGTACCTGTCGACACAACGATTTCCAGCAAGTCTTTCGGATATCGAATACGTAGAGTTGCCTTGACCACCGGTGTACCATTAAATAGCGGCATTGTGGCTGAAATAGGACGATATTCGATGGTCTCAAAGACCGTTTTGTACCTGCCTCCAGGTGGTATAGATACGCTCCTTTTGAAGAGAATTGTTCCATCGGGTTGAAGAAGTTTTGCATTATCAGGTGGAAATTCGTCAAATCCGCCAGATCCTGATTCTGGATTCGCGCTTATCCGTGTTATTTGGGCCTTCCCTGGTGCAATCTTCGAAGATGGATCGATGGAGCTAATAAGAGCAAATTCTTCGGTTTCTGATCCGCAATTCTGCACAATCCCTTGGATTCTACTTGTCACTCTAACGTAATCCGGAGACTGGTCAACTAATGTGACCTCATACTCGATGTCCCAATCAGGTCTAATCAACTTTATTTGAAAGTATTTGAGAAGTTGTTCACGGATTGGATCGGGCAAGTGTTGACCAATTAAATTGGGTGAGGCAGCCCTCACAACTTCTTGGATGAATTGGGTCTTCAGCCCCTGATCGACAATGATTCCTAATAGGCCTGCAATAATACAGGCATCGCCGACCTTATTTAAGAGGTCGAAACATCTTCGAACGATCAGATATATCTGAGGATGCGCAACCTGCGCGAATTGAGGCTGCGCAAGCACGAAATCTTCAAACAGTAGTGGAGCGCAGATTAACAGCACTCCTATTATGATCGTTCCGATGGCTAGGGTTTGTCCCTTCCGAGACTCTTCCTTACTCTTCGCCATACGTTCACTTATGTGGTCTTGATTTTCATCATGGTCTTAATTCTCCCGCTTGAATGATGCACTGCGCAAGCTGAAGATGCATCCCTTACATTACTGAAGAACCTAACGTACCATATCGGCTTTCAGTGGTCAATCTCCAGTGTACTAGAGTGATATCTTCAGTGTACCAGAGCGAAATCGGCGCATCTAGGGAAACGGTCAGGGCGTGTACCGCCTATGTCATTGATTATACAGGCTAATACATAGAAAAGTTCAATGTAATGTCATGGGCTAATTCTTCTGCTCTTCACGTTTTGACCCCTTAAATCTGGCCCATGGGGTTGATTTACGGTCGTCGGTTCGTCAAAAGCATACTCTCCAACGCTTCTCCGTTTACAAAGAATCAAAAATAACCTTTCACCGCCGGAAGATCGCCGTCACCGCCACCTCCACCACCGCGAAGATCACGCTGACCGCCGCCAGAAAGCCCTTGGCCCTCTGCCAATTCTGCTCGTGCCGCTCCATGCGCCGCTCCAGGTCGGCAACCCGTCCGCCGTTGCCATCGCCCATCAGGCCCGTCATCTGCGCCTTCAGCACGCTCAGGTCGCTCAGCACCTGCGCTTCGAATTCATTCATCATTCGCATTTACTGAACCCCGTCCGCCCACATTCCCTGAATCAACATTCACCGTCACAGCGGCAGGTTGATGAACAATGCCGTTGAAAACTCCGAATAATTCGGCGGAGTCGCTCCGTCATACATCCGGATATAAAATCTGTCGTTCGCGCCGATACGCGAAATCGTCATCGTCGGCGTTGACGACCGCATCACCAGCGCCGGGTCCGTGCCCGCCATGAAATCAAAATCCCGCAGCCTCACCTCAAACCCTCCGCCCGTAGGCGGCGTCACGCCCGCATTCACCGTCACCGTCGTTCCCGTCACTGCCGTCACCGTGAGCCCGCTCAGATTGGCCAGCACCGTCGGCGCAACCGGAGCCGGAAGCCACGCATCCGCGGGCACCGTCGCGCTGGTTTTAATCGCCAGGTCGTCGGCCCAGTCATTGGCAAAGGCAATCGCATATTCCACCAGATCCGGATAGCTCGCGCTATAGCTCACCTTCACCGACCGCACCACCACCTGCGCGTCCAGGCTCGTTGAAGGCGCATTCAGCAGCAGCGCATCGCCCGGCCACACATCGCTCGCGAAACTGAACCTGGTTCCCTTGTACGTCCCGCTCCAAAGCGCGCTCACGCCCCCCGACGCCTGCTCCATCACCAGCGCCGCGTTGCGGCAATCGGCGGAGCTGCGCGCCGGTGGATTGGTCACCGAGCCAATCCACGCAGACTCGACCGGCATTCCCGCCGCGGCCAACGCCGCCTGGCTCGTGGTGTTCACTGCTCGCCCCACCGCCCGGCCAATGGTCCGGTAACTCACCGCAACCTGCTCGCCTGCAACCGGCGCATACCCGGTATAAAACACCAGCTTTCCCGTGCGTTCCAGGTGGCACTCCGCCGCCTCGGCCGTCGTGCCCACGCGCCGGGTGTACGGGCCGCCGCTCGGCGGCGTGCTCACCACCCACCCCGATCCCAGATTGATCAAATGGATCGCGCGTATCGTCCCGATCATATAGATGCTGCTCGCCGCCACCACCGTGCATGCGCCGGGAAGGCTGGCGATCGCTCCGTCATACAGCGTCACCGGCATCCCGCCCACTCCGTCCACAAACTGCTGAATCTCCATCTGGATGTAGCCCGGAGCCGTATTCCACTGCCCGCCTGCGGTAATCGCCCCGCTATCTCCAAAGGAGCGAAAGACCGCCAGTTCCCGCTCGATCTCCGGGCAATGCACTCGCACACGCAGCGAGTACTGGTAGGCTGGATTGATGGTGTACGGCGTCCCCACCGTGCTTCCCTGAACAAGCGGTTGCAATGTAACATTCCCGGTCCCCGACTGCGGCGTCACTTGAAAACCCGCAATGCAGGCAGCCTGCGTATCTCTGCCAATGAAGAAGCCGGCCAGCGCCCCGCTGCTGTTCGCCGCAATGGTTACGCCCACGGCCTCCAGCAGCAACGTTCCGCCCATCTCCACCGGATCCAGCCAGGCCAGCAGCGCTTCCCCGTCGATTCCGTTTCCGCCGTTGATCGCCGCTCCGCCTGCGCCCAGCGTCAGATAGCCCGCTCCGCTCATCACGCCCCACACTTGCTCGTTGATCTGCGCTTCGTTGAAGAGTTCGTTGATGATCGTAGCCTTCGAAGCGGCTGGAAAAAATGGATCCTGTGTCAGGTAAAACTGCGTCGTCGTCCCATCGCCCTGAAAGTATTCGGTTACGTAAGCCACCGGCTCATGCTCGCCGCAAACCGTCACATCGTTCGCCAGCCCGCGCTTCACGCTGGCCGTGAACGCCAGAGCCGCCAGGTTCAGGCTGCCGTCCGTCTCGTTCAGCGGGTGCACGGTCGTTTGCACGGGAGTGATCGTCAGCGCGCCGTTGAGCGCGCGATACGCGGCCCGCGCCATGCTGGCCACCTGCCCGGCGCTCTTGCTCCACGGCGCTCCCGGCTCCGGAACAAAGTTGCTCACCGGCGTGCTCAGCGTAAGCCCCGCCGTTGACAGCCGCGTAATTCCGGTGCGCGTCACCAATGCCGTCATCAGCGCCCCGGCTTCTTCGCCCGTTGCGCCTGTGCTGGGAGGCATCAGGCTCTGGTCCAGCAGCAGTTCGTCGCTGATGGCCTGGATCGCAATCCGGTACCGCGGTCCCTCCATCGCCAGACCCGCATACTCCGGCAGCGGACTCATCGCAATGTAACCCGTAAAGTAATACGTCCCATCGTCGCCCGTCACCGCGATCGATTGGTTGCGCACGGGCGTCGATAAACTGCCGTTGGTGGGCAGGCTCAGCCACAGTTGGCAGACGGAGGGCTCGTTCAGTTTGCGCTCAATCGTCAGCGCCCGCGCTGTATCCAGCGCCGCCGTATAGTCTTGCCCGTTGATCGTAATCTTCATTGGCTCTCTCTGCGTTGCTGTCTCGCTGACTAACTAACTCACCGGGTGCCACACCCTCGCCGCGTATTTTGCGGCTATCGGGATCCCCGGCGAGTGAACTTAGCTCGCTGGGGTGATCTAAGGTGGGAATCACTGATTCACTAATTCACTGATTCACTGTCTTTCTCACACCAGCGCCTTGGCCGCCGGCAGGAAACTCCGGTAGCAAACCACCCGTTCCCCATCCAGAGGATCGGTCACCGGCAGCGCCAGAAAATTTCCCTTCAGCAGCACTCGTGCCAGCCCGGTCTTCTGCTTGCTGTCCAAAGGCAATGCGGCCTCCTGTGCGCTGGCCATCGTCTGCAATCGTGGATAGTGGAAGAAGATCCGTTCTCCCTGGCTGCCTTCCATCACAAACAGCGCCGACCACTCCTGATAGAAGCTGCCGCC
>Ga0181527_1000104_pt1 | contig 92207 bp, 86 predicted proteins | sample PEATcosm2014_Bin_30_FD_119762 | JGI IMG/M metagenome (GOLD analysis project Ga0181527, IMG submission 119762) | Peatland microbial communities from MTU Mesocosm Facility, Houghton, MI, USA - PEATcosm2014_Bin06_60_metaG | ecosystem: Environmental > Terrestrial > Soil > Wetlands > Peat | place...
CCACGTACTGGTTGTCGTAGACCCTGAAGCCGTAGACGCGGAACTCGTCGATGGTCGGGTTGTGCTTGACCTTCTCCAGCAGGCTCAGGCTGATGGAGCTGTCCACGGCGGTGATGCTCCACCGCGTGGGGACGATCCTCCTCCTCGCGCCGTTCCCGAACATCCCGAGAGAGAAGGACTTCTGGATCCTCGTCACCAGGACCCCCTTCGAGTAGAGCTCCCCGATGGCGTCCGCCGCCTTCAGGTCGCGGTCGTAGTGCGCCGTTTCGATCCTCCTGTCCGCCGACGGGTTGCTGATGCTGAACTTGTCGAGCGGCGCCGAGGGCCCGAAGGGCTGGGTGTCCTCGCTGAGCGTCAGGATCCTCCTGGGCGGCCTCGTCAGCCTGAGCTCGGTGTCGACGGGCCTGGCGGCCATGGCGAGCTCCTGGAGGGTGGACAGGAGCCTGCCCGGGTTCGCCGCCGCCTCCACCTTCATCCTCGAGTTGCCTCTCACCAGGGAGAACCGGTAGTCCACAATCTGGTCTATGGGCCTGCCGAGCCAGTCCTCTGGCGTGTCGAGGATCGCGGTGTCCCCGAACTGGGCCGGCACCATGGGGCCGATGGAGACCCTGGGGTAGCCGAGCCTGCCGACGAAGACCCCCGGGGGAGACGACCCGTCAATCTCGTTGGTCGCCATGGAGGCGCTCTGCCTCGCCATCGACTGCGCCTTGACGATAATCGGGCACGTCGGCTTGCCGCAGAGCAGTTTCGCTCCCCTGCACTGCAGGCACATCCAGGCGGGAGGGCTCTCCACCACCTCGATTGACCGGGCGACGTCCTCCTCGAGTCCGGTGACGCTCGAAGGCATCACGCTCGAGAGCCACTCTATCTTCTTGGGCAACCGAATGCCGATTTCGCCGCCCTTTCCTCTTAAGCTCCTCGGCGGGACTCCAAACTGAAACTGCTCGCGCCTATTGCTAAATAGGATGCCGCTCCCACGCCGAAGTGGTTGCCTCGCTTCGCTCACATGTCAGACATTCACATCGGCGCCTTCAGGCAGCCTGAGCTCAAAGACCTCGTGACGAGGGCCTTCGACCAGGCGATTGGAAAGTGCATCGACGAAGACGTCGACTTCGTAATAATGTCAGGCGACATTTTCGACTCGAACATCCCAGACCTTTCCTCAGTCAGGAAGGCTACCGGCATGATAAGGGAGGCCAGGGAAAGAGGCATCAGATTCTACGTAGTCTACGGCAGCCACGACTACAGTCCCAACCACGCCTCCATTGTCGACGTGCTCGAAAGCGCGGGTCTCTTCACCAAGGTCGACCGGGAGAAGGTGAAAGACGGCAAGCTCGAACTGGATTTCATCGTTGACGAGACAGGGGCGAAGATCTGCGGTATCTCTGGCAAGAAGCTCTCCCTCGACAGGGCCGAATACGCGTCGCTCGACAGGCAGAAGCTGGAATCCGAGCCAGGCTTCAAGGTCTTCGTGTTCCACGGAGCGATCGACGAGCTGAAGCCCCAGTCCCTTTCCGCCATGGAAAGCATGCCGGCCTCCTACCTCCCGGCAGGCTTCGACTACTATGCCGGAGGCCACCTCCACAGTCACAGCTCGCAGGACCTTCCTGGAAGGAGGAACGTAGTCTATCCCGGCCCCCTCTTCGCGACAGACTTTAGGGACCTGGAGCCGCTGGCGAAGGGCGCGGAAAGCGGATTCTACATCGTGGACTTCGAAAAGGAGGTAAGCAAGGTCACCTTCACTCCGACAAGGGTGTGCGATGTGCTCGGGCTAGAGTACTCCGCCCACGGAAAGGACGCCAGGCGGACCAGGCTCGAGCTGTCGGACTTGACTCGATCCTCGGATGTCAAGGGCAAGGTCGTCCTCCTCAGGGTGCAGGGAGAGCTATCCGAGGGATCAATGTCCGACATCGGTTTCCCTTCGATTCGGAAGGAACTGGCATCGAGGGGCCCGATCTGCGTCCTCCCGAACTTCAGCCAGCTCACCTCGAGAGACCTGGCCGTTCGGCCCGGGCCTCCGAAGGCACAGCATCAGACAGAGCGGGAGTTCTTCTCTCAACGCATCGCTTCCGTGAAGTCCTCCGAACCGAGGCTGAACGGAGAGAGCGGGGCGGAACTCTCAGTCGAACTCCTGAGGAGCCTCAAGGAAGAAAGGAAGGAGGACGAGACGAAGGCCGACTATCAGGCGAGGACGGAAAAGGCGGGAATCGGCGTTCTCGGTTTGGCAGGTGACCTGTGACGCTGCTCACGCATCTCTCGTTGAAGAACATCCGGAGCTTCAATGACGGTTCGGAAGTTAACATCGACCTTCCCGAAGGGACGGTCCTCTTCGAAGGAGACGTCGGCTCGGGCAAGTCCACAATCCTGTACGCCGTGGAATTCGCCCTCTTCGGCCTGGGAGACATGAGCGGCAGCTACCTCCTGAGCGAAGGTACGAATTCAGGCCACGCCAAGGTGAGGGTCACCCAGGGTGGAAGGAACCTGGAGGTCTATCGGGGGCTCAGAAGAACCGGTGAGAACGTCGTCCAAGAGAACTGCTACATCTCGGAGGATGGAACCAGGACGGAGCTTTCGCCTGCGGACCTGAAGCAGCGCGTGATCAGCCTGCTCGGGTTCAACGAGCCGTCGCATCCGCGTGCGGAGAGCCTCGTCTTCAGGTATGCCGTCTTCACTCCTCAAGAGCAGATGAAGGAGATAATCCAGCGCAACCCGGATGAAAGGCTCCTCGTGATCAGGCGCGTCCTCGGCATCCAGAGCTACCAGGTGGCCGCCGAGAATTCGGACCTCCTCCACAGGCGCCTGCGAAACGAGGCCAGGGCAATTGAGGCTGCGACCGAGGACCTCGAAGAGACCGAGGCGGAGGCCGCACTACAGCAGTCGAGAGTCAAGGAACTGAACTCCCGCATCCCTAAGCTCCAAGAAGAGGAAGCCACAGCGAAGGCCGAGCTTGGCTCGCTCGCGAAGCAGTGGGAGGATGCAAGAGACGAACGCGAGAAGGTCGGCGCGGCCGCGGGGCGGATTCCTGAGCTCAGGAGAAGCATTGCGCGCCTGCGCTCCGACATCATGGAGGACGAGAAGCGAGTCTCCGACCTCGAGCGCAGACTCGAGCAGGAGTATCTCCCTTCGATCAAGTCCTTCCAGACCAAGGCGCCTCCGTCGGAGAGGGACGCCGCAGTCCTCGAGGCGAGTCTGAAGTCCAGGGAGAAGGCCCTGGACGGGAAGCGCGAGTCATCGGCGCTGCTGGCGGAACAGCTCAAAGAGGCGAGAGAGCTCGTCAAGGGCAGAGTCTGCCCGCGCTGCGGGCAGCGGATACCGGATGACTTCAGAGACCAGTCTGCGCACCTGGAAAGAGAACTGGAAGGGCTGACTGAAGAGGTCTCAGCGCTTGAAGACGAGATCTCACGGCTGGACGACTTGGTGAAGAAGACGCTTCTTTATGCGGAAGACGAGAGGGAGTATCGCCGGAATTTCAAACGGAAGGCAGAGATGGAAACCGAGATCGCGGACGGAAGAAACCACATATCTGAGTCGCGCCGAGAGATGGCACGCCTCGAAGACGAACTCTCCAGGTCGGAAGCCGAGGAAGCCCGCCTGTCGGAGCTCACGGCCAGAATAGACGCCATTGCGGGCGCTCTCGGGAGGTCGCAGGAACGGAAAGAATCCGCCAGCAGAGAACTCGTTGAATCGATCACAAAGCGGAGCGAGGGAACCGAGTCGCTGAAGAGGCTAACGTCCCAGATTGAGGAAAAGAAGATGAAGAGAGCCAAAGAGCAACGCCTCAAATCGTACGCCTCCTGGCTCGACGCGTTCTTCAAGCCCACCGTGGAACTGATAGAGAGACAGGTGATGGTCCAGACCAACGCGAGGTTCAGCGAACACTTCCAACGCTTCTTCTCCTCTCTAGTCGAAGACCCCGACCTTCGTGTGCGGGTGATGGAAGACTTCTCTCCCGTCTTCGAGAGGCAGGGATACTCCCAGGAGTTCGACGCCCTCAGCGGTGGGGAGCGGACCAGCATCGCGCTGGCCTACAGGTTCGCCCTGAACGTGATCGTTCAGGAGGACATAGGGTCGGGGACGGGCGACCTCGTCATCCTGGACGAGCCGACGGATGGGTTTAGCAAGGAGCAGATCCAGAAGATGCGCGACGTCATCGAAGAGTTGCATTCGAAACAAGTGATCCTCGTCTCCCATGAAAGGGAGCTCGAGTCGATGGCCGACAAATTAATGCTCGTCGAGAAGGTGGACGGCACTTCGAGAGTATCACCCGTCTAATCAAGACCACTTATTCGTCACCACTGGGGCTCTGATCGGTATGACTCTGCCCCGCGGTCTTGTCTCACATTTGCGGCGAAACACAGTAATACCTTGCCTATGCCGGAACCTCTGAGAGCGTTGGCCGACATCGAGAAGATGTTCAACCCGAAGACCGTCGCCCTGATTGGGGCCACGGACAAGGAGGGGACGGTCGGCGAGGCGACGCTCAAGAACCTCCTGATCGGAAAGGAGAAGCGCTCGATCTTCCCCGTCAACCCGAAGCACGAGAGCCTGATGGGCCTCAAGTGCTATCCCGCCCTCTCAGCGATCCCGGAGCGCGTCAACCTCGCCGTGGTCGCCACGCCCGCAATCACCGTCCCCGCGGTCGTGGAGGAGTGCGGGAAGGCCGGGGTCGACGGCGTAGTGATCATCTCAGCGGGCTTCCGGGAGGTGGGAGAAGCGGGCGCTAAGCTCGAGGAGGAGATCAAGCGGATCAGGTCGAAGTACGGCTTCAGGCTGCTCGGCCCGAACTGCGTCGGCTTCGCCAGGCCCTCGGCCCACCTCAACGCGACCTTCCTCAGGGACAACCCCGAGCCGGGCTCGATCGCGTTCATCTCTCAGAGCGGGGCCCTGGGTTCAGCGATACTGGACTGGGCCATGACCTCCCACGTCGGCTTCAGCCTATTCGCCTCGCTGGGGTCGATGCTGGACCTCGACTTCGGCGACCTGATAGACTTCCTGGGGAGCGACCCGTCGACGAGGAGCATCATACTCTACGTGGAGGGGATCGGGCACGCGAAGAAGTTCATGAGCGCGGCGAGAGGCTTCGCCCGCACCAAGCCCATCATCGTCCTGAAGGCGGGAAAGCACAAGACTGGGGCCAAGGCCGTCCGATCTCACACAGGGGCGCTCGCCGGAGACTTCGAGGTCTACGACGCGGCCTTCAAGCGGGTCGGTGTCGTCAGGGTCGACGAAATCGGCGACCTCTTCAACTGCGCCAGCGTCCTGGACTCGAGGCACCTGCCCGCGGGGCCCAGGCTGGCCATAGTCACAAACGCGGGGGGTCCCGGAGTCGTGGCGTCCGACGCGGTCGCCGACCACGGCGGAGAGCTGGCGAAGCTTTCGGACGAGTCGATGCGGACCCTGAACGAGCACCTCCCTCCGTTCTGGAGCCGTGGCAACCCTGTGGACGTGCTGGGGGACACAGACGTAGCCAGGTACGCGACTACCCTCGACGTTTGTCTCTCCGACCCGAACGTCGACGGCCTCCTCGCGATCTTCACCCCCACGGGAGTCACCCCATCCACCGAGCTCGCCGACGCCGTGATCAAGTCCTCGAAGGACAGACGGAAACCAGTCCTTACGGTCTGGATGGGAGAGAAGGCCGTCGTCGAAGCGAGGAGGAGATTCACCGAGAACAACATTCCGACCTATCCGACACCGGAACAGGCAGTGAAGACGTACATGTACATGTACAGGTACCGGCGGAACCTCGACCTGCTCTACGAGACGCCGGAGGAGCTCCCAGTCGACCTGATGCCCCCCAGCAGCCATCTGAAGCTCATCGCCAGGAGGGCCATCAGGGAGGGGAAGCTCCTTCTGTCCCAGTCCGACGCGGACAAGTTCCTCGACGCTTACAACATCCCCAGGCTCGAGGGCGGGTTCGCCAGGACGCCCGACGAGGCGGTGATGGTCGCGCGCAGGATGGGCTACCCGGTGGTCCTCAAGGTCGTCTCCCAGGAGATCTCCCACAAGAGCGACGTGGGAGGGGTCGTGACGGGCATCACCTCGAGCGAGAGGCTCGCTGACGAGTTCGTCAAGCTCATGGAAAGGGTGAAGATCCTGAAACCCGGCGCCCGAATCGACGGCGCCTACGTGCAGAAGATGGCCGGGGCGGTCGACTACGAGCTGATACTCGGCTCGAAGAAGGACGTGGACTTCGGCGCCGTGCTGCTCTTCGGCTCTGGCGGCACTGGGGTCGAGCTCTTCCGAGACTTCTCGATAGGGCTGCCCCCGATGAACCAGGTCCTCGCGCGGAGGATGATGGAGGAGACGATAGTCTACAGGGCCCTGTCACGCGGCCTCAGGAACAAGCCTCCGGTCCCGATGAAGCCCCTCGAGGAGGTCATCGTCCGCCTGTCGAGCATGGTCGCCGACTTCCCAGAGATAGCGGAGATGGACATCAACCCCCTGTTCGTGGCAGGGGAGAAGGCGCTGGCCGCGGACGTGAGGATCCTTCTCGACCCGACGGCCCCGGAGGAGGGCGTCCCCTATCCGCACCTCGTGATAATGCCCTACCCGACCAAGTACGTCGTCCCCTACAAGCTGGAGGACAGGACCGACGTGCTCCTCAGGCCGATCAGGCCCGAGGACGAAGCAATGGAAGCGGAGTTCATCAACGGTCTCTCTGAGGAGTCGAGCCGGCTCCGGTTCTTCAGCACCGTCAAGAACCTCCCCCACGGGGACCTGGTCCGCTTCTGCAACATCGACTACGACAGGGAGATGGCAATCGTGGCCGAAGTCAAGCAGGGGGGAAGGAGCCGGGAGATCGGGGTGGGCAGGCTGATCTCAGAGCCGGACCAGAAGCGTGGCGAGTTCGCGGTCGTCATCGCCGACCAGTACCAGGGCAGGGGGCTTGGCAGGAAGCTGCTGGACATGATTATCGGCATGGCCGAGGACAAGCGCCTCGAATCGATCTACGGCGTGATCCTGAAGGACAACAGGACGATGCTGGCCCTGTGCAGGGAGATGGGGTTCACCATCACCCCAGAGGAAGACGTGATGAAGGCCGAGCTGGCGCTCATCCCTCCGGCCTACTCTAACCACGAGGCCAGCCCGGAGACCGGTCACGAGGCGAGCCAGGATACCAGCCAGCTTCCGGAGAAGGAGAGACAGCAAGGCGGAGCAGACGTTGATGCGCTCTTCCAATGAGCGCGACCTAAAGAGTCTGCCAAGATTCTTTCAGAGATAATCAACCACAAACGAATACAGCCTCTGAGCTACAAGCAGATGGAATGCCTTATCCCTAAATAACTTGAATCTTGGAGACGACTCGCCGGCAATGAATGCCCTGCGCAAAATCTGGATGGACGGCAAGTTCGTCGACTGGGATGATGCGAAGATACACGTCCTGACACACGGCCTGCACTACGGCTACACCGTCTTCGAAGGGATCCGGTGCTTCTCCACTCCGGAAGGCCCTGCGATCTTCAGGCTCGGAGAGCACGTGGAGCGGTTCCTCAACAGCGCAAGAATCTACATGATGAAGATCGATTACTCAGCGAAGGAGCTGAACGACGCCTGCGTCGAACTGGTCAGGAAGAACGGCATCCCTGAGTCGTACATCAGGCCGATTGCTTACTCGGCCTACGGAGAAATGGAGTTGAACCCGATGAAGAGCAAGACATCCGTGGCAATCGCTTCTTGGGAGTGGGGTCCATACCTGGGCAAGGACTCTGTCGACAAAGGCGTCCGTGCGAATATTTCAAGCTGGGTCAGGGTCGACTCGCGAGCCCTTCCCCCGCAGGCTAAGTGCGCGGCAAACTACGCCAACGCTGCACTAGCGAAGATTGAGGCGATAAGAGCTGGATACGACGAGGCGATACTGCTGAATGGCAACGGTTTGGTCGCTGAGGGGCCGTCGGAGAACATCTTCCGGGTCAAGGACGAGGTCCTCAGCACCCCACCCGCGAGCTCGGGCATACTCAGAGGAATAACGAGGGATACGGTCATACAGCTTGCCCGCGATCTGAAGATGAATTTCTACAGGAACGACATGACGAGAGAGGAAGTCTACACGGCAGACGAGCTCTTCTTCAGCGGAACCGCCGCTGGAATCGCCAAGATTCGAGAAGTCGACGGCAGGAAGATCGGGAACGGCGTCTTCCCGATGACCGAGAGGCTCAGCAAACTGTATGAAGGAACGGTCCACGGGAAGATCAAACGCTACTCGAAGTGGCTGACTACGGTCAAACGCTGAACCCACCCCTTCAAGCACCCTGTCGCCCATGGCAATGTGAAGCGTCGACAATTCATACTAGATTCTCGAGTTGCGGCTGAGAATACTTAAATTCGGTTGGCCAGTCAACTCATATGAGAATCTGGGGGGATGTCTTGGCTGACCTAAGGGACAGGTTGAAGATCAATGAAGAGAACCTGAAGAGCATCAACGATTTTCTGCTCAGAAAGGACAATCAGCTCGTGAATGGCCTGCTGGAAATCGTCGACAAGTACGGCGGCGTTGATGAGATCAACCGCAGAGCCAAAGAGGCAGGCAAGATTGACAACCTCATGAAAAGGCTCGCAAAAGGCAAGTCCGGGTTTGTAAAGGACCTCGAATGGTTGACTGAACAACGCGACAAAGAAGCCTTCATCAGCGTTTCAGATTACAGAAGGAAAGTCTTGGGGAGCAAGGCGGATTCAATGAAGTTTGACGAGTCGTTTGCAGTCACTCTGGAGATCAGCGCCTTCAACTTCTTCCCGTGGCTTGTCGAGGAAGCAAAGAAATCTATTGCAAAGAAGGAGCTAATGCCAGCGCGATACATACGTGTCCGTTCGATGAAGGAACAGGTCGAGGACGATGACATCCTGGCTTTTGCAGCGGCAATGCCGATTATCGGTGCGTCATACGTCCAAACGCTTGACACGAAGGGCACGTTGCCCGGGCCGGATGGCAAACCGATCAACGTTCACCTAGGAGGGCCTGACACTATTACTGGCTACTTCGGCGGGGCAGGTGTCCCGAACGAGTACTCACTCAAGTGGGTCGAGGAGCTCCTCCACTACTACACCGAGTACGGTCTCCCACAGGTCTTGAACATGAACTCGGGCACCGTGCTTCTGGGATACTGGCTGCACAAGCTGGGGATCGACATAGAGTTCAAGATTTCAGTCTTCTTGGGAATCGACAACCCCTATTCAATCCTCTGGACGCTGATGACCGCCAAACTCTTCAGCCGCAGCGATGGCTCGAGTCCGCTCATTGGCTTCAATCTCTCGAACTCCGTTGACAACCGGACCATAGAGCTCGCTGCCTATGTCCGGGATGCCTTCGACTTTGAAAGCATGATTCGCCTGGAGCATCACATCACTGAAGCCTACAAGAGCATCGTGAGACAACCGTATGATCGGACCGCTGAGCTCGTGAAGCTTGCGAACCACGTGAAGAACATCGGCGCCAAACACGAGGGCGGCGTCCCCGAAACAGAGAGCGGAAGGGAACACCCTTCGGACATACTCGACTACTTCATGCCGAAGAAGGACATTGTCGAGAAGGGACTGATGCCAGAGCTCTTGGTGAACTACCTCGACAAGCACGACGCGTTGAACAGGACGGCCGAGGCTCTGACCAGGCAAGGGCTGACGTTCGTCGCGGCAGAGCGCCTGCACAAGAGATAGGTTTCCGCGCGCTCTGATGCTGTTGCAATAGCCACTGCGTCGGTTGAATCCGCAGGACTACCCCGTTACATCGAACTCTTCAAGGAAAGAGGGACGTTCAGCTCCTCTGAAACTTTCGTGAGCTCTTTCTTCAGATTGTCATCTATCGGAATTCCGTGGGTGGACCTTTCGGCCGAGATGATGGCCTCTTTCTCGCCGGGGAGGTAGATTTCGTCTTTGGCTCCTCCCTTGCCGCTCATCTTTATGCTCCTCACTACTTCTTCCAAATCCCGCAGGTACTCTTCGTAGGGTCTGAAATGCGAAACATCCAGAGCCTGGACGTATTGACCTCCCTCCGTATGGAAGGCAACCTTGACCTTACTGCTCCAGTCAGCGCCCATCAATACTGAAGAAAACAGCTCTACGGCGACAGCCAATCCATAGCCCTTGTACCCGCCGAATGGTAGCAGAGCTCCCTCCAGGGCCTCACTTGGGTTTCTCGTAGGATTGCCATGCTTGTCCAGGGCCCAGCCTTCGGGGATGCTTTCTCCCCTGCTCGCAGCCGACATGATCTTGAAGGCGGCGGATTCCGAGGTAGCCATGTCAAGGACGATTGGACCCCTTCCGTTCTGAGGGAAGGTTATGCAGATAGGATTCGTTCCGAAGATGGGCTTCTTCCCACCCCACGCTGCCATAAATGCAGGGCTGTTCGTATAGACCTGCCCAATCATCCTCCTTTCGGCGATCATCATACCGTAGTATGCCAGCATGCCCACGTGCGAGGTTCTCCTTACCCCGACCACGCCAATCCCGAATTCAGCGGCTTTCTTGATGGCGAGCTCTGTAGCATACTTGCCAACCACCTGACCAAGCGCGAAATCTCCATCAACGAGGGCAGTGGCTTTCCTATCGACGACTGTTCTTATCTTCGGATTGGTATTCACCTCCCCTAGTCTTATTCCTTTGATGTAGTACGGGATCCTGGCCACCCCGTGGCTGTCTACCCCGCGGAGGTTGGCCTGCACCAGATGGTGGGCGACGATCTCAGCATGAGCTTCCTTGACTCCCACCTTGGTGAAGGCGCTCCTCGTGAATTCTCGCAGATCTTGAGCGGAAGCGAGGTTCATGGATGCGACCGCTTCAGGCGGATCCTTTTGATGTCCCATTTCTGATGATCTCTCCGGGTTTGCCGAATCAGAATTCCAGAATGGATCGTCCTATTACTTCTCCTCTCTCAAGAGCACCCAATGCCTCGTTCACCTGTCTCAGGCCGTAGCGACTAGTCACGGACCTCGTTGTGTCCAAGATTCGCCTTTGGACTAGGTCCAGCAACTCTGGCATGTCCTGGCGGGGTCTGGCACCGTAGGACCCACACAGTCTGATGCCCTTTCTCACGAACCTGTTGATTTCGATTGGAATCGTTGTGCTCGCAGACGAAAGGCCCACAGCTACCACGCTGCCTCCAGACTTGACGCTGTTGAGAGCCGCGACGTACGTCTCAGGCCTTCCCGTCGCCTCGAAGGCGACATCGACGCCTCTGCCATCCGTGAGCTCCAGTATTCTGCGTGCAGTTTCTTCTTGAGCCGCATTTACGACATCAGTCGCCCCCGAGAGCTTTGCTGCCTCAAGTTTCTCCTCTCTCACGTCGACGGCGATTATCTCGGCCGCTCCAAAGACTTTGGCCACTTGGATTATGCTCGAGCCGACCCCCCCGACACCTATCACTGCGACGGATTGGGAAGCTCTGAGATGGGCTTGATTCTTCACCGCTCCGTAGGCCGTAAGACCTGCACATCCCAGTACGCACGAATCTGCAATTGAAATCCCGTCTGGGAGTGGGAACACGGCGTTGGTAGGTACCACAGCGTATTCAGCCATGCCACCCATGCTGAACATCCAAATTGGCTGCCCGTTGTGATCGTATATCCGGGTTGTTCCGTCGTAAAGCACCCCCTTGAGCCTGTTGAGAAGATAGAAAGTCTCGCACAGGTCTTCATGACCGTTGATGCAATAGTGACAGGACCCGCACGGCATTATCACTGTACAGACCACCCTGTCGCCTCCTTTCAGACCACTATCGTGTCCAACCACTTTCTCCACGACTCCTGAGACTTCATGACCCAACACCGCCGGGAGAGGAAAGGCTGTATGACCCTTGACCAGGTGGAGATCGCTATGGCAGACGCCGCAGGCAGCCACTTTGACCAAGACTTCGTTTTCTTTTGGTTCGGGCTTTGCGACATCTTCAATTGCCAGAGGTCCCCCAATTCGTCTGAGAACGGCAGCGTTCATGACCGAGCCTGAACCATTCACGACGACTCCGAGTAAATAGGCCTTCTGCCGAACAGATGAGCGGATTCCTCCACCCGACGTCCTGAATTCCCCGGCCAAGGTGGCTCGAAGGTTCCCGGAAGATGAGCTATCGACATCAGATGCGCAATGTGCTTGAGACGCACCAGGACCGGATTGCCTCGTAATCGCCATTTCGTTCGCCAAATCTTTTTCTAGCCACACGCAATTTCGCCTGACAATGCAAGGGCATCAATCCGGGCTGGTCAAGACGACAAATCCGGCGACCGGCGAACACCTGGAATCATACCCTGTCTTCTCCGATGATGAAGTGGGACAGGTAGCAAGGAGGGCACGTGCAGCATTTGAGAAATGGAGAAGACGGTCGGTTGATGAACGGAGCGATTATTTGCGAAAGTTGGCGAGCGCACTTCGAGCGAAGAAGAACGATTATGCAAAACTCATGACGCTTGAAATGGGAAAGCCAATCAGTCAATCGGAGTCCGAAATAGACAAGTGCGCTTGGACAGCGGAATACTACGCCGAGAACACGAAGAGTTGGCTGGCCGAAGAGTATGTAGAAACGGATGCCAAGTCGAGTTTCGTTGAGTTTGATCCCCTCGGAGTCATCCTTTCAGTCATGCCTTGGAATTACCCTTTCTGGCAGGTCTTGCGCTTCGCCATCCCGGCTGTAGTTGCCGGGAACACGTCGATATTGAGGCACTCTACGGTCTGCCCCGGGTCAGCCCTGGCCGTTGAAGAGGCCTTCGAGAATGCGGGGTTCCCCGACGGTGTCTTCACGTCGGTAATCACGGGACACGACACGGTCGCTAAGCTGATGGCGTCAAAGGAAATCGCGGGGGTCTCTCTCACAGGGAGCGTCGAAGCGGGCAGAAGAATAGGGGAACTGGCCGCGCAAAACTTCAAGAAGTTTGTCTTGGAATTAGGAGGGAGCGACCCGTATATCGTTCTGGAGGATGCTGACGTGAGGGAGGCTGCGAGAACTGGGGCGGATGCGAGGGTACTCAATTCAGGGCAGAGCTGTATCGCGGCAAAGAGGTTCATCGTGGTAGAATCCGTGGCGGGAGAGTTCGTAGAGGAATTTGTCTCTCAAATGGGGAAGAAGAAGACCGGAGATCCGATGGATGCAGAGACGGATGTCGGTCCACTTGTGAACGTCGAGGCGGTAGAGACCCTGGACGAGCAAGTCAGGAGTTCTGTGTCCAAGGGGGCTCGCGTGAGAGTTGGTGGGAAGCCACTCCCGGGAAAGGGGGCATTCTACCCTCCCACTGTCTTGGACAACGTTAAGCTAGACATGAAGGTGATTCGAGAAGAAGTCTTCGGCCCCGTTGCTCCTGTATATGTCGTGCGTGATGAAGCAGAAGCAATCAACGTCGCAAACGACTCCGATTTCGGCCTTGGCTCGAGCCTGTGGACTACCGACATGGAGAGAGCTAGAAGGGTCGCGAGGGAAGTCCAATCCGGGATGGTCTTCGTTAATGCCTTGACGAGGTCTGACCCGAGAATGCCGTTCGGTGGAATCAAGAGGTCAGGAATCGGTCGCGAGCTCTCGAAATACGGTCTAAGAGAGTTTGTCAATGTGAAGTCGGTAAACATCTATAGCGCGCGCGCTACCCCACCGGGCCCGAACCTGCAAAGCATGCAAAGATGAGGACTTTCTCTCAACAACTGCTCAGCCGGGAACTGAGAATCTGCACGCTAAACGAGAGAAGTAGCTGGTCACGGTTCAACCCACTGACTGTTCTTGCGTCGAGAGAAGAAGAGCATTATTCTTCGGGTTCTCTCATCAAGACGTAGAGAGACTTTCCTTCCGAAACCGAGCCTTTGCCAAACAAACACAAGCATATTTTGGTTGACTCTACACTTCTCTGCAATAGCAACTATTGTCCCCCAAGTCACGACTCCATCTTTGCTTTCTACCCAGAACTTGAATATCTCACCTAGTGCATCGAGGACAATCTCCTTCTCCTCGTCAGTCAGAGTCTTGGAAGATGTGATGTCGAAGTCTTTGCCTCGAGTCAGGCCAAAGGGCCCCAGCATCATGGGATTGGCGTTGTTTTGTAATCCGTGACGCCTTCTGCCTTCGGCCAAGAGTGCCTCCCTTACCTCCTGAAACCGCTGCGTACGATGCTCTTTCGATTCAACTTCTGCCCTCTTACGGGACATGGCTGGACGCTTCTCATCCATCTCCTGTTCCTTCTGGGAAGGACTCACGCCTGAGCGTAAAGAATTCCTTTTCTTCATTTGAAGTCGCCGTTACGCTCCGGACTCTACGTATTTAGCCCATGTAGACTGGAAAACAGGATTCTGGAAGTCTAAGATTGATATAGGCAATCCGCAACCGCGAATCTTTCACGCTTGCACTCTGCTGCGAGTTTCCAACACCATCAAAATCGCTGGTTGAAGACGTTCCTACTGGGATTTGAACCCAAACAGTTAGGCTCAAGCCAAAGACAAAATATCGCTTAGGCCCCAATGGAAGGAGTCGCCTCCTCCCATCAGGGTTATGTTCGACGTGTGTCGGCCGTAGTCCTCCTCCTGTTCTAGGCGGGATTCAGCTCAGCGGCCTACCCTGGTCTCCTGCAGGCGTTTCATCGACCACGTTTGGCCTTGCTCCGCACGGGTCAGCCGTTTCATCCCAGTCCCCACCGACCTCAAGGTCTCCCTATCATCGCCCTTGATGGGCCGGGTCTCGTTTCTGTTCTGGAGCCAGCCGTCTCCGACTGCGTCTCTCGGCGCCGTGCGTCCTGCTGCGAGGGAGGAACTTCCCCAGGAGGTCCCCGTGGCCCGCCCGCCGACTCGCGTCACGTTCCTAGGCAGGGGTTCGGCAGTTAACCGTTTCTCATCAGGCGAAGAGGTGAGGGAAGTACTCCCTTTCTTCCTGCAGTACCTTCCCTTCGCTCGTGCACAACCTGTAGGACTCGAGCGGATCTTTGTTGAGGGTCTCGAAGGTGGGCCCCCACTTGTAGATTGAGAGGTAGGACCTCGCCTCCTCTACTTCGCCCAGTATGTAGAGAGTGGCGGCGACCGCCTCCACGGAGCTCAGCATCCCAGCCCTCGCGTAGTTTGTCGGGTTGGCCGCCAGCAGAAGCGGGACGCGCCTGTGCTTGCCCCCAAGCTTCCTGAAGAAAACCTCCTGGGCTTGGTTCCAGGAGCAATCGACGACAAGAATCCCCTTCGCGTTCTTGTCTGGCGGCGAGAGCATCCTATGCGCGAACGGGTTGAGCACGAGCGTGGAGTCGGAGGCATGGAACTTCCTGCTGACCCCTTTGGCCAGGTCCATGTGAATCATCTTGCGGGCTGTGCACTTGATGGGGTCGTCCTGGTCCATCTCAAGGGCGTAGACGTTCATCATCTCTTTCGTCTACGGCCAGACGCCATGGTATTAACAGTCTCGCATTCACGGGGCGGGCTGCGACCGTAGAGTGACGCCCTCTCCGGTGAAGGGAGCAATGGTTATTACTGCAGAGTTGCGTGGAATGGGGAGAGGTAGTTGCGTGGAATGCCAATGGCCTTTGTGCTGATTAACGCAGACCTCGGGGCTGAGGAGGACCTCCTCAAGAAACTCCGTGAGATCGAGCACGTTAAGGACGTCTACGTCGTGTACGGCGTCTACGATATCGTGGCGAGGGTCGAAGCCGACACCATGGAGAAGGTGAAGGAGACGATCACCTGGAACGTTCGCCGGCTCGACAAGGTGAGGAGCACCCTCACCATGATCGTCGTCGAAGCCTAGGCGACGGATTCCCAAGCTGAAATATCCCCGAGTGACTGACTCGACCGTGCGCTGCCTCGTCGGCATTGACGACACGGACTCTTCAAGGGGAAACTGCACTACCTACCTTGCGTATCGGATTGCCTCGGACCTCGCCCCCACCGTCAGGGTCCTCCCGTACCCCAGGCTTGTCAGACTCAACCCCAACATCCCGTTCAAGACGAGAGGGAACGCCGCGGTCTCCCTCCTGGTCGAGACCGAGTCTCCGTCGCAGGCCTTCGACAGCATCTGTTCGAAGGTGTCGGAGCTCTCGGACGTCGAGGGGGGTGCGAACTCTGGCGTCGTCTTTCTCAGTGACCTGCGCGAGTCACGCTTCTTCCTGCCTGTCTACCTGAGCGCCCTTTCAGGGGTCGTGAACCCCCACCGCGTCCGGCGGCTGCTGGCTCAGCACAAGGTGCGCAGCTTCGAGCTGGGCAACGGCATGGGCCTCGTGGGCGCCGCATCCGCGCTCGCTTTCGACGAGACCTTCGACCATACCTACGAGCTGATCGCGTACAGATGCCGAGAGTCGCTCGGAACTCGGCGGGTCCTCGACTCCACATCGGTCAGGGAGATGGAACGAAGGACCTGGCCTCACACCTTCAATAGCTATGACTACCAGAAGAGGAAGGTCCTCATCGCGCCCCACGGACCTGACCCGGTCTTCCTGGGCCTCCGGGGAGAGTCTCCTCAGGCTGTCCTGAAGGCGTTCGGGCTAGTCACATACAAAGAGAAACCACAGGGATACATGGTCTACGTGACGAACCAGCACACGGACGCGCACCTGAAAGGAGAGCTCGACTGGAAGGTCTTCTCCTCCGGCTGGGCAGAAGGGCGGGTCGATTCGCCCTCGGTCGGACCCGGGGGGCACGTCTACTTCGCGCTGCTGGACGGCGCAAAGAGGTGCAGGTGCGCGGTCTACGAGCCGACCGGAGACCTTCGCAGGGTAGCCAAGATGCTAAGGGATGGGGACTTCGTCCGGGCCTACGGCGGAGTGAGACGCCCTTCGACCTCTCACCCGAAGGTCCTCAACGTCGAGAAGATCGAGGTCGTTTCGCTCGCGAAGGGCAAGGGCCGGCCGCTCGTGCGCGGAACCTACATCGCATCCCCGAGGGCAAACAGGCACCTGACGAAGCCGCTTGCCCGGTATGGCCGCGAGATGGACGGGCGGGCCTGCCCTCAGGTCACGGGGTGGCTGCGTGCGTCGGCTATCGAGACTCGAGCGCCTGCTTGAAGTCGGCGATCAGGTCCTCTTTGTCCTCAATCCCCACGGAGAGCCGGATCAAAGATTCCGGGATCCCCGCCTTCGCCCTTTCTGCGGCCGTTAGCTGGGTGTGGGTCATTATCGCAGGTTGAGAGACCAGCGTTTCGACGCCTCCTAGGCTGGCCGCCAGGAATGCGACCTTCAGCCTCTCCGTGAGTTGCCTGGCGTCCTCCATGCTCCCATTCAGCTCGAAGCTCATCATCCCACCGAATCCGCTCATCTGCCTCTTGGCCAGCGCGTGCTGTGGGTGGCCCTTCAGTCCCGGATAGTGAACTGCCTTCACTCTCCTGTGCTTGGATAGGAACTCGGCGAGTGCCATCGCGCTTTCGTTCTGAGCCCTCACCCTGATCGCCATCGTCTTCATCCCACGGAGGACGAGCCACGATGCGAGCGGATCAAGAGTCCCTCCCAGGCCTCTCCTTAGATGGTTGATCCTCTCCACCTTCTCCATGTCACCTGCCGCAGCACCTGCGGTGACGTCAGCGTGACCATTCAGGTACTTGGTGGCGCTGTGTAACACGAGGTCGGCGCCGAGCTCCAAGGGTTTCTGGTTGATCGGCGAAGCGAAGGTGTTGTCGACAAACAGAAGGGCGCCTATCCCATGGGCGATCCCCGCGGTCTTGGTGATGTCGACCACCTTCAGCGTCGGGTTGGTGGGCGTCTCGATGAACACGATCTTCGTGTTAGGCCTGATTGCATCCTTCATGGCCTGCTGGTCGTCGGAATCGACCAGCGTAGTCTTCACTCCGAGCCTCGGAAGGATCACACTCATCAGTTCAAACGTGCCCCCGTATACGTCCCTGATCGCAACCGCGTGGTCTCCCGCGCTGACGAAGGCGAGGACCGAGGTCGAGATCGCCGCCATCCCGGAGGAGAAGAACGCGGCGCCCTCAGCACCCTCGAGTGAAGCAAGCTTCTTCTCCAGCCTTACGGTGGTCGGGTTGCCCCACCTGGTGTAGGTGTACTTCCCGCTCTCTCCAGCGACAGCTTTCCTAGCTTCTTCGGCCTTCGAAAACGCGAAGGTCGTGGTCTGGTAGATTGGAGTCACAACCGAGCCAGACTTCTCATCGAAGGGCTCTGCCTCATGCACGCACCGCGTTGAATCTTTGGCCATGGCGTTTCTCTGCCCTTCTAGAGTGTTAGATAAGCTGTGAGAGGCGGAGGTTCTCTCTAGTAGGTAGCGAGGGGAGGATTTGAACGTGCGGCCGTGTGCTTTGCCACGGTCTCCGCTCTGCGGGTCTCTCGCGGAGTTTCCGTTATGAGCCCGCCGGGATGTACCTAGCCCCTCCAGTGGGACTGGCTTCCCCACCTCGCTGCCAAGTGATGGGCCGTCGCGGTTTGCCCTTAAGTCTTCCTTCAGCTAGCGTCGAGAACCGGGCTTAGGCATGCAGGCGCACCTGCGGTATGTGCAGCAGTTGCAGCTTCCACAGCTTTCGTAGTCCTTATGCTTGCAGGTCCGGCAGATGCAGGTAGCCATGAAGCAGGCGTCCCCTAACGAGTTTCTTTAATCTTGTCGAGAACGAGCACTTCGGGGTCCCTCCCGAGGTCGGCTTCGAGGTTCCGTTTCAGCGCCAGGAGCCTCTCCACGTCGTGCCCCTTCCTCTCGAACCTTCTGACCTCCGCTTCGAGGGGCCTGACCCGGTCCGCGTCGACCATCTTGTCGGCGAAGCAGACTATCACCTGCTCCCTCGTCCTGGGTATGTAGTCGAGGTCCGGGAGTCCTAGAGTCTTCGCTACCTCGGAGGAGATGCCTGCACCCACGTGCCTCCTGACGATCTGGACGACAACCTCGTCGACCCCTTCGCCCTCTAGGATTTCGGAGCCCACCAGGCCGTGCCTGACCGTCTGGACCCTGCTCCTGCCTATGTCGTGTAGGAGTGCCCCCGCGACCGCGGCCTTCGAATCGATCTCCTTCCCCTGGCGCCTGAACTCCTCTGCAAGGATGGCGGTGACCTTGGCGACGGTCCTGCAGTGACTGATGATGGCATCGTTGCTCCCGCACTTCCTGTGCAGCCTCAGGGCCTCCTCTCCGGAGGGCTTCACTTGGCCAGTTCCTCGTCCAGCTGCTTGATCTTCCAGTGCAGGGCGTCCTTCAGTTCCGCGTTTTCGAGCCTGTTCAGCGGAAGCCCGCACGTCGGGCACTTGAAGAAGTTCTCCATGGCGTCCTCAAAGGTCCTGATCTGACAGGTCGCGGTCCCGCAGCGATAGAACTCGTGCGTGTCCTCGTACTCGAGCCTCTGCCTTAGCCTGTTCAGGACCTTCCTGCGCTGGGTCTGGATGAAGCCGTCTGTCTGGTCCCTCTGGGCTTTCCACCTGTAGACGAACCACCCTCGCTTGGGGTCTCTGACCCTCACGCCCGTTATCAGGCTCCGGCCGAAGAGGTCGTACAGGGCCTTCCTTACCGTCTTGATCTTCAGTCCGGTCGCCGACGCAATCTCCTCGTCCGTCGCGTTCTCGTTGTTGAGCAGCGCCCTCGCTACTCTGACGTAGTCGGGCCCGCCTATCAGGCCTGCCACCTTCACGAACGTATCCTCGTATTCTATCTTCATGTCTCTACAACCCTCTTGCCCTTGGGCGAAGGCAAGATGCGGAGTCTGCTTTTTCCGAACGCTCTCTTAAGCTCTTCTCCTGACTGAATCTCATGAAGCGCGATGGCGAGGGCGGCTATCTCGGAGTGCGGCTGCGACGTCACTGCGATGTTATAGTCGGATTCGTGGTAGACCTTTCCGGGCACCTTGGGTCCTCCGACCACCACCAGGAGCTTCTCGAGCTTCCTCAGCTCCGCGACCTCGTCCTGAAGCGGCATTCCGTACATCGTCAGGTGGACGACGCTCCTCCCCTCGGCCTTGGAATCCTGGATGACCCTCCTCCAGGGCACGCCCAGAATCGCCCTGAAGTCCCCGCCCCACGTCCTGTTCACCTCCTCGAGGGTCCCGACCACGTCCTTCTCTGCGTCTCCGATGAAGATCGATTCGGCCCCGAGGGCCCTCGACACGAGGCAGAGGTGGGTCAGGGTCCTGTCGTCTCTCACGAACCTCTGCCCCACCCTGAGCACCTTGATGCTTCGCGTCATTCTCGCGCGCCCTCCAGGAGGGTCAGTTGAGAACTCTCGACCCTCAAGGAGACCTCGCGCAGGAGCTGGGCGATTCCCTGGCCGGTACGGGCGGAGACGAACGTCGCGTCCCTTATGCCGGCCTGCCACATCTTCCCTCCCAGTTCCTCCCGCGTGACAGGGTCCGACTTGTTCATGACCGTCAGTATTCTCGAGTCGGGGACGTCGAGCTCCGAGAGAATCTCGAAACAACTCCCGCAGTTCAGGGCCATCCTCTCCGCGGGAAGGCTGGAATCGACGAGGAGGAGGACGACGGTTGCGAGCGAGACCTCTTCGAGAGTCGACTTGAACGCCTCGACGAGAAAGTGAGGCAGGCGGCTGATGAAGCCCACGGTATCCGTAATGAGAACGCGTCTTGGACCGATGTCGATCCCTCTCGTGGTCGGGCTGAGGGTCGTGAAGACTCCGGCGTCGACCGCCTTCTCTTCTCCAGTCAACCGGTTGAAGAGGGTCGTCTTCCCCACCCCCGTGTACCCCGTGATGGCCACGGTGGGGTAACCAGTCTTCTCGCGCCTGTACCGGAAGATCTTCCTTCTCTCGCTCACTTCTCTGACCTTCTTCTTCAGCGTGGAGACCCTCTTCTTCATCATCCTCACGTACACGTCTACCTCGTACTTTCCGAGCCCGAAGAAGCCGGGCTGCTCGCCTGCCTTCGCCATCCGGACCTTGTCCCTCGCCTTCGGCAGCTCGTAGGCCAGTTCGGCGAGCTCGACCTGCAGCTTTGCTTCGGCGGTGGACGCCCTCTTCGCGAAGATTTCCAGGATCAGCTTCTCCCTGTCCTCGACCTCCACCTTGCAGAGCTTGGCCAGGTTGTAGGTCTGCGAAGCGGTCAGCTGCGAGTCAAAGATCACCTTTTCCGCGTTCGTCTCCCTGACCAGCTCTGAGGCCTTCTCCGCCTTCCCCTCTCCGACCCCGTACTTCGCCCTCGCAAGATACCTCTGGGTCAGCGACCCCACGACCTCGTACCCCGCCGCCTTCGCGAGAGCGTTCGCCTCCTCCGACTCGTACGCGTCGGGATAATGGATCAGGACAACCCTGGTCATGCAGACTTCCCGCCCTCTCCCCCCGGGGGCGCCGTATAACTGTCCGAGCCGCGGCTGAAAGAGTGCGGGTGGCTACACCGGTCTGGCCTGAGAAACCGCCGAGCCATTCCTTTTATCGCCCCCTCCGGCCCGCAGCCGTCGTTGCAGCCATTCGACGAGCGCCGCAGGCTCTCAATCATGGTCGACTATCTCTTCGGCACGGGTGTGGCGAAGGCCCTTCCGAAGCGGGACCTGCGCCTCGTTTATTCGCGGAAGTCCGGCCGGGTCAAGCTAGTGTTTCACGGAGAACGGCTCCTGGCGACGGTGAAGCCGAACGGGGCCATGGCTCTCTCCCTCTATGGCGCAGAGTTGCTCGCCAAGAGCCCGAAGTTCCGAGAGAACTGCGTGACCGTCGCTGACGAGACTGCGGGGTTCGTCCACGGAGGGAAGTCGGTCTTCTGCAAGTTCGTGAAGTCCGCAGGACGAAACGTGCTTCCGAGGAGCGAGGTCACGATTCTGGACTCCAAGGGCAACGTACTGGGGGTGGGGATGGCCGTTCTGAATGGAAGGGTCATGAAACAGTTTAAGTCTGGGGCGGCTGTGAAGATCCGAGCAGGCCGAGAACATTGAAGATGGACAACAGGAACGCCAGGCGCATGATGGAGCGGATGGGTATCGACATGAAGGAGATTCCGAACGTCCAGGAGGTCGTAATCAAGACCGCGGACAAAGAGATGCACATCAAAAACCCATCAGTTTCCGAAGTGAACGCGCAGGGAAACAGGGTCTTCCAGGTCGCGGGCGACGTAGAGGAAGTCGAGGTCGAAAGGAAGACCTTCAACGAGGAGGACATCCTCCTGGTCCAGCAGCAGACCGGCGCGAGCAGGGAGAGGGCTGTCGCGGCCCTCGAGGAATCCGACGGAGAGGTTGCCAGGGCGATTCTGAAGCTGACGTAGCCCTTCCAAAGATGAGCCCTTTCTGACAGGTCGTGCAGTGAACTCGGCTGCCGACCCAACGCTTTAGTGCGCTGCTTCGATCAGGGGGGGCGTTGAAGCCGAAGAGTCTCCTTACCCTCGCGGAACTTAACCCAAACGAGATGGATTCCATCCTGTCCCTTTCCCTGAAGCTGAAGGGATCCAGGGGGAAGTCGAAGGAACGCCCGCTCCAGGGAAAGACGGTGGCGCTGCTCTTCGAGAAGCCCAGTACCCGGACCAGGGTCAGCTTCCAGGTCGCGGTCAGCGAGCTCGGGGGGAGCTCGATTAGCCTCGGCTCCAGTGAGATCCAACTCGGAAGGGGAGAAACAATCGAGGACACCGCCCGCGTTCTGTCTAGATACGTCCACGCGATTATGGCCCGGGTCAACGGGCATTCAGAGGTCGAGAAGCTTGCCGCCTCTTCCGCCGTGCCCGTAATCAACGGGTTGAGCGACCTCTACCACCCAGTGCAGATTCTCGCCGACCTCCTCACGCTGCGGGAGCGGAATGGCGCGCTCAGGGGGCTCAAGGTCGCCTGGGTGGGTGACGGGGACAACGTCTGCAACTCCTGGTTGATTGGCGCCGCGACCACAGGTATCCGGTTCTCGACCGCGACCCCGCCTGGCTATGCTCCCGACAAGAATGCGGTCAGCCTCGCGAAGTCAATCGCGAAAGGCACGGGCGCCTCTCTCACCCTCCTCGAAGATCCTAAGGAGGCAGTAGCGGGGGCGGACTGCGTAATCACTGACACTTTCGTGTCCATGGGGTTCGACAAGGAAAGAGAAGAGAGGGTCAGGGCCTTCCTGCCGAGGTACCGAGTCGACAGGCATCTGATGGCCTTGGCAAAGAGCGGCGCCATCTTCCAGCATTGCCTTCCGGCCCACAGGGGCGAAGAGGTGACCGACGAGGTCATCGACGGGCCGAACTCTGTGGTCTGGGACGAGGCGGAGAACCGTTTGCACACGACGAAGGCCCTGCTCTGTTACCTCATGCTCGGGCGAACAGAGCTTCCATAGGCTGTCATAAGTCTGACCACTGTGACATTGCCTGGGATACAAGAGAAGCACAGGTAGGTTCAAATCATGTCGGCTGAAGCGGAGTTCGAAGGCGCACAGAGTTGGAAATCGTCGATCAAGGAGTGAAGTTCGCGTGCTCAGACGGGTCCGAAATGGTTGCACATCTCTCTAGACCGAGCGGCACGGGCCGAGCCGGCGAGGGCAAGAGGCCTGCGATAATCGTGATTCACGAGGCCTACGGCCTGAACGAGCAGATCAAGGGGGTCGCACACAGGTATGCCGAGGAGGGTTTCGTTGCCGTGGCGCCCAACCTCTTCACCAGGAATGGCGACATAATGACGGAGAAGAACATCGAGAGCGCCATGAGGCCGCTGTGGTCGCTTCCACCCGAGAAGAGAAACGACCAGAGCGCCATCCAGGGCCTGATGAAGACCATGTCCGCCACTGACAGGAAGGTCATGAGCATCTTCTTCTTGGGCAGGGAGGAGATGGAGAAGCAGATGGCGAGCGACCTGTTGAGCTGCAAGGACTACCTCAAGAGCCTGAGCTTCGCCAGAGGGGAAAGGCTGGGCATCACGGGCTTCTGTCTGGGCGGGGGACTCACCTATCAGATCTCTGCAATGTACCCGTTCAGCGCTTCGGTGCCATTCTACGGAAACAACCCATCGCCCTTGGAGGCCGTCGCGAACATAAGCGGCTCCATCCTGGCATTCTACGCCGGCGAGGATGAAAGGGTCAACGCGGGGGTGCCTCCTCTTGTCGAGGCGATGCTGAAGCACAAGAAGTCTTTCGAGATGAAGGTGTACAGGGGGGCGCAGCACTCCTTCTTCAACGAAACGAAGTCGGTGTACAACAGGGAGGCCGCGGAGGACGCATGGAGGAGAGCCGTGGCGTTCTTCAACGAACACCTTCTGCGTTAGGAGAATGGAGGGCTGTCGAATGGCAGCGGAGGAGGATAGCGCGAGGGATGCCAAGAAAGGCCGCGACCTCCTGTGGGATTGTTTTGTGAACTGGTCGTTCACTCTCGAAAGAATGGAGACGAGAGAAACTGACACGCCCGACGGCTGAGAATCGCCGAGCGAAGGACGAGTTTCCTTCTATAGTCCAATTCGGCCTTCGCCTACCGGACGTCAGGCTGCTGCAAGCGCAGTACCGTGTGCTTCTCCAAGGGAGTCCCAGCTGTCACCTTTTTTTTGCGAAATCACTCGAACATACGTTTAATTGCGCAAACCGAGGCAGATGGAATGGCAGATTCGGATGGGTTCCCCGATCGAGGCGACCGTCAAGGTTCTTGTCGAATTCGAATCCGAACTCGACAGGATGAAGGCAGAAGCCCTTGAGGCCAAGAAGAAGATGATCAAGGACGCCATCGGTCTGGCAGAATCGGCCAGGTCGACCGCGATTTCGAAAGCCCAGCAGCAAGTGTCCGAGAGGCTGGCCAAGGCGAGGGCCGAAAGCGAGGGCGAGGCGGAATCAATAAGGAAGAGGGGGGAATCGTCATTGAAGAGCTTCGAAGCGGCCATCTCTATGAGAAAGGCGAAAGCCGTCGAGAAGGTAGTGGGTCGCCTCCTTGGTGAATCTCGGTGAAGGTCGTAGCGGTGGGCGGCAAGGCCTTCGTGACCGGCTTTGCACTCTCCGGCGTCAGCGGTGAATACGTGTCATCGCCTGACGAGGCGCTCGGGAAGATCGAGAAGCTCGTCAGGGACCCCCAGGTCGGCCTCATCATGGTCAGCGACGAAGTCGCGAAACCCCTCGGCGCGCAACTGACAGCCATCAGGACGCAGAGGGCCACCCCGCTGATTTACGAAGTCCCCGGACCAGGGAGCAAGAAGGAGAAGGTCGATTACCGCGCCATGCTGAGGAGCATCCTGGGAGTCTGATCGAGTTGAGCAAGGCCACCGCCGACACCCTGGAGAAGGTCTCCGGAGAGTTCGAGACCGAACTGCTGGCGGACCTCCAGGAAGGAAAGGCGCAGGCTCTTTCTACGGTGGAGTCATCCAGGAGGGAGGCGAGCGTAGTCGTGACAAAGTTGCTGGACGCGAGCGTCAAGCAGGCAGAGTCGCTAAGGAGGCAGGTCATCGGCGCGGCTGAGCTCGAGGCACGGAACGCCCAGCTGAAGGCGTTGGAGAAGGCCGTTGTCGAAGTCTTCGACGCGGCCGTGAAAGAGCTCGGAGAAGGTTCCGGCGCACGCTACGAGGCATCGCTGACGCAACTTGTCAAGGAAGGGCTGGAAGTGATCGGCCCGGGGGCCAGGATCCACTGCAGGTCCAAGGACAGGAGCGCGGTCTCTGCCGCCTTGCGCAAGCTCGAGGGCAGTCAGTCCAAGCTGGTCCTCGAGGAGAAGGGCATCGGCACCATCGGGGGCGTCGTCATGACCTCCATGGACGGGTCGGTGAGATTCGACAACACCTTCGAGGCTAGGCTTGAAAGAATGAGGCCGACTCTCAGAATGGAAGCCTCAGCGATACTCACGAGCGCCTGAGCCCCCACGTAGTGCCGACTCCCCGCACCTGGTCCGACTCGACTGGCAATGACAACGCGTCTGGAGAACAAGGCCGCCTAAATCTGTGAAGAGTCTTGTTGGTCCGGCCGCGTCCAAGACCACTGAGGCCGCCCGTCGAGTGATGATCTCGGGCAGGCCGTCGTTCGCTTCGCCCAAGAAATTATAAGTCCGGGTCTAAGGAGGGCGAAAGAGAATTCGTTGGTAGTCAAGGGAAAGATCGAATGGATCTCCGGGCCGGCTGTCAAGGCTTCAGGGATGTCGGCTGCCAAGATGAACGAAGTTACTCAGGTGGGCGAGGAGAAGCTAGTCGGAGAGGTGATCAAGCTGACCGGCGACATCGCCTTCATTCAGGTCTACGAGTCCACCAGCGGCCTGCGTCCGGGTGAGCCCGTCCTCGGCACGGGCCAGCCTCTATCGGCTACCCTTGGGCCCGGCATGGTGGGGGCGATTTATGATGGCCTCCAGAGACCGCTCGATGTAATCGCAAAGAAGACCGGCGCCTTCATCACCAGGGGCGTCTCGGCCAATTCGATACCGTTCGACAAGGAGTGGGCGTTCGTCCCCTCAGTCAAGATGGGGGATGAGATCGAGGGCGGGAGCATCCTTGGGAGCGTCCGGGAAACGCCGCTGATCGAGCACCGGATACTGGCTCCGCCGACTACCCCGAAGGCGAAGGTGAAGGACGTCGTGAAGGCCGGAGACTACAAGATTGACGAAGCCGTGGTCGTCGCTGAAGACAAGGCGGGCAAGAAGCACGAGCTGATGCTCTATCACCGGTGGCCGGTCAGGACGCCGAGACCCGTCCGAGAGAGGCTCGACCCGGAAATCCCGCTGATGACGGGGCAGAGGGTCCTCGACTCTTTCTTCCCGATGGCGAAGGGAGGCACGGGAGCGATACCCGGAGCGTTCGGGACCGGGAAGACGGTGACTCTTCATTCTATCGCGAAATGGGCGGACGCCAAGGTCGTCTTCCACATAGGCTGCGGGGAGCGGGGGAACGAGATGACCGAAGTGCTGACCGAGTTCCCGGAGCTGATCGACCCCCAGAGCGGCAGGCCGCTGATGGAAAGAACCATCCTCATCGCCAACGTCAGCAACATGCCGGTCGCGGCCAGAGAGGCGAGCATCTACACGGGGGTCGCGATGGCCGAGTACTACCGAGACATGGGGTACGACACGGTCCTGGTCGCCGACTCGACCAGCAGGTGGGCCGAAGCGCTCCGAGAAATCAGCGGAAGGCTGGAGGAGATGCCTGCCGAAGAGGGATACCCGTCCTATCTCGCATCGAGGCTCGCCGAGTTCTATCAACGGGCCGGAAGGGTGGAGCTGCTGGGCACGCCGTCAAGGACCGGCTCGATTACCCTCGTCGGCGCAGTTTCTCCTGCCGGAGGCGACTTCACGGAGCCAGTCACCTCTCAGACGATCAGGTTTGTCAGGACCTTCTGGTCCCTCGATGCGAGGCTCGCGTATTCGAGGCACTACCCGTCCATCAACTGGATGAACTCCTACTCGGGGTACATCGAGTCGGTAGGCAAGTGGTGGAAGGAGAGGGTCGACAAGGAGTGGCTCTCGGTTAGAGCCGATGCCTACGCCATACTCCAGCGTGAAGACGCGCTCAAGGAGATCGTCCGTCTCCTCGGGCCCGAGGCCCTGCCAGATGAGGAGAAGCTGATCCTTGACGTCGCAAGAATGATTCAGATCGGGTTCCTCCAGCAGAACGCGTACGATGACACCGACGCCTACTGCAGCCCGCAGAAGCAGTTCAGGATGATGAAGATGTTCGTGCAGTACCACCAGGAGGCGCTGAAGGCCCTGAGGAGCGGCGTACCGCTGCCCAGGATAAGGGGGATGCAGGTGATCGCCCCGATGCTGAGGGCGAAGTTCGCGATAGAGAGCGAAGAACTCGACAAGCTCGAGTCGCTCGTTCAGCAAATGCTCGGCGAGTTCGCAAGCCTCTCGGACCTACAGGAGGCGAAGGCAGCGTGAGCAAGCCGTCCTCAGGCCTAGAGTACAGCAAGGTGGCCGAGATCAGAGGGCCGCTGCTCGTAGTCGACGGCGTCGACAGGGCCGCCTTCGACGAGCTGGTCGAGATAGAAGATACCGAGGGCAAGAGGAGGCTCGCGAGGGTCCTGGAGACAGGTTTCGGCAAGGCCGTCGTCCAGGTCTTTGAGGGGACCTCCGGCCTGTCGATCAGCGGAACAAGGGCGCGTTTCCTGGGCCACACGATGCAGCTCCCCGTGTCTGACCAGCTCCTCGGAAGGGTCTTCGACGGACTTGGCAAGCCTCTTGACGGTCTTCCCGAGCCAGTCCCCAAGGTTTTCCTCGACATCAATGGCGCGCCGATCAACCCCGAAAGGAGGGCCTACCCGACCGACCTCATCCAGACTGGCGTTTCTGTCATCGACGGGATGCTGACACTGGTCAGGGGTCAGAAGCTTCCGATCTTCTCTGGAGCAGGCATGCCTCACAACATGCTGGCAGCCCAGGTCGCGAGACAGGCAACCGTGGCGGGAAAAGGAGAGGAGTTCGCAGTCGTCTTCGCCGCTGTTGGTGTCTCGAGCAGCGACGCCGCGTTCTTCCAGCACACGCTCGCAGAGTCGGGCGCGATCAAGAGGAGCGTCCTGTACCTGAACCTCGCGGACGACCCCGCCATCGAGAGGATCATCACCCCACGCGTCGCCCTCACAGCGGCCGAATACCTGGCCTTCGAGCTGGACATGCACGTTCTGGTCATAATCACGGACATCACGAACTACTGCGAGGCGCTCAGAGAGATCTCGGCGGCAAGGGAAGAGGTTCCCGGCAGGAAGGGCTTCCCGGGTTACCTCTACACGGACCTCGCGACGATCTATGAGCGGGCCGGCAGGATAAAGGGAATGAAAGGAAGCATCACCCAGATGCCCATCCTTTCGATGCCCAACGATGACGTGACTCATCCGATCCCCGACCTGACAGGCTACATAACCGAGGGCCAGATATTCCTCGGGAGGGATCTCTTCAGGAAGGGGTTCTACCCGCCGGTCTACCTGCTCTCAAGCCTCAGCAGACTGATGGGCCCAGCGCTGGGCCAGGTCATCAAGCAGGGCAAGGCGCCAGCCGACCACCAACAGGTTGGGAACCAGCTGTACAACGCATACGCGAGGTCGGTCGAGTTGCGCGCCCTGGCGGAGATAGTTGGCAAGTCGGGTCTGACAGAATCGGACCTGAAGTACCTCGCCTTCGGCGACGCGTTCGAGCAGAGGTACCTCAACCAGGGCTACGACGAGAACCGGAGCTTTGGTGACACCCTGAGGATCGCCTGGGAGGTTCTCTCGATACTCCCACAGAACGAGCTCACCAACATCAAGGAGGAGTTCATCCAGAAGTACTACGTCACGGGCAGGCTGGCTGGATAGAGATGTCCGTAGCCTCTGGCTCCAACGTCCTTCCCACGAAGATCGAGCTGATCGGCACTCGCAGGAGGCTCCAGACCGCGGTCAGGGTGAAGAAGGTTCTTGACGACAAGAGGGAGGTCCTATTGAAGCGCCTCGACGAGATAATCCTTCAGGCGGCAGCGGCACGCGACGAGATCTCGCCGCCCCTCTCTGACGCCTACCTCGCCCTCTACGACGCGTATCTCAATCTGGGCCCTCTCCGGCTCGAGGGGATCGCCGCGAACACCCCGCCGATGGTGGAGACCGACGTCACCGTCCGCAGGGTCGTCGGCGTGGACATACCCTCAATCAAGCTTTCCGAGAGGAAGGTGGGAATGACCTACGGCTTCGCGGACACCAGCGTGGCCGTTGACAGGGCGTCCAGGCAGATGAGGAAGGTTCTCCCCTCAATCTTCAGGGCCGCGGAGTTCGAGAACGCGATATTCAGGCTCGCGAAGGAGCTTGAGAAGACGCAGCGTCTCCTGAACGCGCTCGAGTACATGATAATCCCGCGGTACGAGGACTCGATCCACTACATCCAGCAGACTCTCGAAGAGAGGGAGAGGGAGGAGTTCACGAGGCTAAAGCATGTAAAGAAGGTCCTGGAGAGGAAGGCCGCGGCATGACCGAAGAGACAGTCGACGAGGCGTTCAATGCCGCGGTCGAGAAGGTCGAGGCAGCGCACAAACAGGCCGTGGCCGACCTCAGGTCCAAGCTCGAGAAGGCGAAGTCAGCCGCGCTGAAGAAGGTCAGCTTCTAGGTCTGTCCGTCCAGGCAACGACCGACCTTATCACCATGAACACTATCGCCATCCCGGCCAGAAATCCGGCCGTCGAGAAGGCTATCGCGAGGACGCTCTTCGAGAATCCTGCCACGCCCCCGACGTAGTAGCCCAGATAGACGCCCAGGAGCACAAGCGGGGTGACCACCAAGGCGGTGGCAAGAATCACGACTAGGAGGGCCCTGTTTCCTCTGGTTCGGCTCAACGTGCGGCCGGGGCCCCGGAGTGGTAAAAATTGTTCGGGAGGGCCGGAGCGACCCGGCCCTTCGCTCCTACTCGCACTTGCTGTAGCCGCAGTTGGTGCACTTGTAGCAGCCGTTCTCGAAGATCAGTGCGCTCTCGTGGCAGTCGGGGCACGTCCCTCCCTGCGGGAGCTGCTTCGAGGTGAAAGACTGTGGTGGAACCTCCAGCTCCTTCACAACGTGGTTGAGGGTCAGGAGCTCGAGCGCCTTGGCGATTGCGTCCGGGATCGAGAGCAGCTGCACGCCATCGTCCCAAGAAACGTACTTGCCCTTGATCCCCTTCAGGGTGGATATGGCGCTCTTGACGTCACCTCCGTTCTGCAGGTAGAGGCTGATCAGCCTCCCCAGAGCCTCGGCGTCGGCCTTCTCGTCCCCGCCTTGCTTGCCAAGGGTCACGAAGACCTCCTTCAGCACGCCGTTCACCAGGTTGCCCGTGAGGTACAGGCCTCCCTGCGGGAGCTTCAGCTTGAGGGTCCTGCCCTCCATCGTCCTCGGCCTCTCGAAGGGGGCTTCCGGCTGCTCGGCCTTCTTGACCACGTTGGCGGTCTCTAGAATCCCCTCCCTGCTCCCCTCCCTGTAGACCGTGATGCCCTTGCATCCCATCCTCCAGGCGAGGAGGTAGATCTTCTCGACATCTTCGGGGGTTGTCTCCTGAGGCAGGTTGACCGTGCTGGAGATGGCCGTGTCGATGTGCTTCTGAATGGTCGCCTGCATTCTGACCCTCATCTCGGGCTTGATCTGGTGTGAGGTGACGAAGTAGTTCGGCAGCTGTCCCTCGTCCCTCGCGCTGGTCTGAGCCATGTACTCCCCGACGAGGGGATGGAAGACCTTGAACTCGCCTTCGCTGAGCGACTTGGTTCTCCTCGTGTAGGAGAGGGCGAAGACCGGCTCTACCCCACTGGAGCAGCCCGCGAGAATCGAACCCGAACCCACCGGCGGAATCGTCGTTATCGCGGCGTTCCTTATGCCCTGAGCCCTGATCTTCTCCCTGACCTTCTCGTCCAGCCTCGAGATGAACGGCTGGGCTAGGTGGCTGCCAGCGTCGAAGGCCGGGAAGCTCCCCTTCTCCTTGGCGAGGTCGGTCGAATAGTCGTAGATCACGTGCTTGATTCTCTCGAACAGGTGGTCCACGAACCCGATCGTCGAGTCCTCGTCGTACTTCAGGCCGAGCTTGATCAGCATGTCCCCCAGTCCTGTGATGCCGACTCCTATCCTCCTGCTGCGAAGCGAGGCGTCCTTCTGCTGGTGCAGCGGGTGTCGTTCAGCGTTGTAGTCGAGGACGTTGTCGAGGAACCTCACGGCGAACTGGGTCGCCTTTGTGAGCGATTCCCAGTCTATGCTGGCCCTTTCCGTGAAGGGTTCGAGGACGAAGGCGCTGAGGTTGACGGAGCCCAGGCAGCAGCACCCGTAGCTCTCTAGCGTCTGCTCGCTGCAGGGGTTGACCCCCTGCACCTCCATGCCGCCGTACTCCGTAGTCGACTCCCTCCTTATGGCGTCCCAGAAGAGGACGCCGGGTTCAGCGGTCTCCCACGCGCCCCTGATGAGCGACTTCCAGACTTCTCTGGCCGTTACGGTCCTGTTGACCTCCGCCTTCTCGTTCTTGAAGTGGAGCAAAAAGTCCCCGTCGGTCTCTACCGCTCGCATGAAGTCGTCACTGATCTTCACAGAGATGTTTGCATAGTTTACCTTCTTCAGGTCCCTCTTGGCTTTGATGAAGTCCATCACATCCGGGTGGTCGACCCTTATCGTGATCATGAGGGCGCCCCTCCTTCCTGCCTGACCAATCGTTCCTGTCGTGGTCGAAAGGAGCTCCATGAACGAGACAGAACCCGAGCTGTAAATCGCCGAATTGTTGACCGGGGCTCCTCTGGGTCTCAGGACCGAGATGTCTGTGCCGACTCCTCCGCCGAAGCTGTAGGTCCTCGCCGCCTCCTTGCACCAGTCGAATATCGCTTCAATCGAATCCTCCTTTATCCTGAAGAAGTAGCAGTTCAACAGAGTCGACTTCCTCGTCTGTCCAGCCCCGAAGAGAATTCTTCCTCCGGGAACGAACCTGTAATCTTGAAGCAGCCAGTGGAACTTCGCGGTCCATTCCTTCCTCTTTTCCTCGTCCCTCTCCGGCGAGGCTAGCTCCTTCGCCACCCTGCGCCACATGTCGTCCGGGACCTTCTCCACCTGCCTCCCCTGCTGGTCTCTCAGTGCGTACTTCTCGTAGAACACCCTGGCACGCAGTTCATCTCCTCCGAACGCGGCGAGGGTCTCCGAGGGAATCTTCACTTCTCCTCCGTTCTGCTCTCCGGCATTCGGAGAGTCACGTGGTTCTTCAACTGTTGACGTCATAACCTTAGCCTCAACCCTATTCCTGACGATATATATCTCACCCTCTGCTGACTCGCATTTGACAACGGCACGAGGCCCGGCGAGGAGTCTCGACGACATGAAGCGATCCGCGGTGGAATCTTTTTGACTGGACTTCGACTTCGCTCGGTCAGGCTAGACTGCCGTCGAATACTGGATTGTGGCTACCGACTTGCATCGCCTGCACCGGGCCGCGTTCTGCGGCAACTTGGCGCCGCAGTTCCTGCAGACCGATATGGTTCTGTCGACCTTGAAGTACGGGAGCTTCGGCGTCGCATTCAGGATCAGGTTGTAGACGCCTCTGACATCTTCCGCGTTTCCGTCGAGCGTCACGGAGAGCCCACCACGGAGGCCCGTTGCCATCTTGGTCATGTAGTCCATCTTCTCAGGACTCTCTAGGTCTGCCAGGAGCAACCTGGGGGCCTGGGTGTAGGCGCCCTTCTGCAGCGGCTGGAGGTTCGCCTTTCCGTACTTCTCGGAGTCGAGTGTCGCCAGTCTGAGCGCACCATCGAGTTCGAGTATCGAAACGCCCAGCCGGTCTATCTTGGTCGACTTGTCGCTGGCGACTTGGCTTGCCGTCTCCACTATCTTCTCGGCGAGCTCTGACCGCGAAGCCATCGTCGGATCCCTGATCAGACTGGCCAGGGTCTCCTCGATGCCGACCAGGTTCATGATCAGCGGCATCGTGTCCGACGTCACGGCGTCCGACCCAGCAGCAAGAGACGGCAAGAGGCCACGCTTGAGTGTCCTCTCGATGAGCCTTCTCCTGGTCGAGAGCGCCTCGGATGCGACGCCGATCAGCATTGCCAACTTCGCCCTGAAGTACGTCTCGTCCTGGTTGGAATCGTATGACAGCCTGGGAAGGTTGAGGCTCAACCCGTGAAGTACGCTGACGTTGTCCGCCTGCGACTCCTGAGGGAGGACGTTCGCACTGAGACCCAAGAAGCTTCTTCGCTGGTCCGATGAGAAGAATGCCATCCTGCCGCCGTTGAATATGATTGCAGCCGCGTCTTTGAGCGTCTTGGTCTCGTCAACCCTGTTCGGCTTGGCCAGCAGCAGCCTGATGTCGGGCCTGGGCGTCTCTTCTACGAAGCTCCGGTACGCCCCGAGGACGGCGTCGAGCGTCCTGTCGAGGACGTCCCTGCCCGCGTCGTCGTGCCTGTAGGGGTTCAGCTCGAGGCTGATTGCCGGGCCTTCGGCTCCGGCAATGGGGGAACTCACGGCTTCGAAGAACCTCAGGAAGAGAGACTCCATATCTCTCTTCCCACGCGACCTGCAGAAGGGACTCAGGTACTGCAGGAAGTTCGTGAACGTGACCTCGTCGGACGTCTCTCTGCAGAGCATCGACGCCATGTTGAGCACGATGTTGAGGGCCCTCTCCGCATTCTCCGGGCTAGGAATCATCGGCGTGTTGATGATTCTCCCTCTCGGGTTCATCCCGCCGCTCCTCACGGACAACAAGTCAACGAAGACCGTGTCAGGGGTCAGCCCCCAGGTCCCGGCGTTGGTAATGTGAATGTCTCCCGAGAGGTGAGCGTCAGCGACATCTCTGGGAAGCTGCTCTAGCAGGAGGTACTCCGCGAAGACCTGTCTCCCTGTCTGGCGCACGAGCGACTCCACATTGCCCCCATCGTCGCCGGCCTTCCCCAGCAGCTGGGTCACGTCGTAGATCGGAATGCCAAGCCTCGTCAGTTTGTGCCTGTACTCCTCCATGCTGTGCTCTACCAGAAGGGCGTTGACTATCTCTCGGATGAGAGGCGCGGTCAGGTACTGCGTCTGGAACTTGTAGAGCCTCGACTCGGTCTCGCTGGTTATCTTCTGCGCCAGCTCGACAGGCATCCCCGCCTCCTTCACCAGGGACTGCAGGATCTTGTTCGCGTTGAACTCCTCCATCGTCTGGTGGGACGTCCTCACGTACAGCTTCCCGCTTTCGACGAGCGACTGTTCCTCAATCTGGCGGGTCAGGTTGAGGACGAGTCTGCCCAGGTTCGTGACGGTGTACTTCCTCTCCTGCCTGTTGAGCTGGATCAGCAGCTGCTTCACGAGCTTCCTGAGGTGGTACGCGAATTTTCCCGATTCTTTCTTGGATTTGAAGCCGGCAAGGGTTTTCAGCGCGCTGTAGGTCAGCGGCCCCTTGATGTTCAGTATCCTGAGAATCTCCAGCCTCTGGGGAGACGCGATTACGCTGTAAATCGTCTTGACCCTTCGAGGAGCTGCCTGCAAGTCTTCTCGGATGGTCATTGTCAATTGTATATCAAGATATGGTAAGCGTTGGTCAAAACAAGTTCGCTTATGGCGGGTGGACGATGCCAAGCGAAGACGAATCAGAAGGAAGACACAGAGGATGGTTCAGGAGACGGGAGGAGGCAAGGATGTCCCACTGTCCGAGAATTCTATTCATCTCCTGATCATCGCCTTGCGCTTCAGTATGGCTGCATTGATAATTGGAACAAGGGACGAAGGTGTTCCTGGTGATTCTTCAGTTAGGGGGACTTCAAGACCTCTGAACCCGTATTTCTCTAGCCTCTCGACACGCGCCTTGTCTTCTGCTATGTGTTTTCTGTCCATGAGAAGGAAATGGTGGGAGCCACTGAATCTATCATGAAGGTCTATCCCAAGCCCGCTCCAAGACGCCAAGACGATGTCTTCGAGATTGTGTGCCTGGGTGACTCGACATTTTGAAAGCGGCCTTGAGCCTTTCTGGTTCAGAATCCCTCTGGCTTCGAGAATCCTTTGATTTGTCACAATCAGCCAGGTTTCGGTATATGTTCCGCGTTTGGACTGAGATCCCGAATGAGCTCCCATTTCCCACGCAAGCGGCTTCTCCTCCTCTAGCAACGATAACGACTGCCAAGGATACACACTCGAGTCTGCCTCTCCAGTCGATGTCAATCGCTTTTGCTCGGAGAGAACTCCAGGGTATAAACCATCAACCTTCAGGAACGGCACGAGCGCTAGTTTCCAAGACTAGCGAAATCGCTGGTTCAAATCCAAGAGATTTCGTTGTGAAGTCAAAGGGCTCGGCTGTCAATTTCGGTGAAGGGTGACATGCCAGCAGACCTGGCAGGTATCAATGTCAACGGGGAGAACAAAGGGTTAACAACAGTTCAGAAGGTGAGCAAGGATGGGCCAAGATTGAGTGATGAATTGAGAAGGGACATTTCTACGATGGCTGCCGTCGTCGCAGAGACTGAACTCGAAATCGCTGAGATCATGGCACGCTTCAAGGAGAAGGGAATGAGCCCCTTTGTTGAGCCCGACAAGAATCAGGCTGACATGCTTTGTTGGTGGGGCGAGTTGCACCACCAACAAACGAGACTGACCACTGCGCAACTGAGATTGAGTTCACTTCTTCTGGAATCGCTGCAAGAGTCCGTTTCGAGATTGGATTCGAGTATTCAAACTTCCAAGTCTTCGGAATCGAAACGAAGAGCGAAGCCTAGTCCGAAGAGCCGACCCTTGATGCGGAAGAAACGGCCCGACGATTGAACCGAACCCGACATAGCCGAGAAGAGCGATAGGGTAAGCGCCTTTCGGCACTGACTCGGCAAATCTTACAGTAGCGTCAACTGTACTCAGCGATGGACAACTGAGATTCAGCAGGAGCTTGAGGTGGGGTCGCCCGGATTTGAACCGGGGATCTTCAGCGCCCAAGGCTGAAAGCCTAGACCAGACTAGCCGACGACCCCACAAAGCCTGCGTTCTGACGTGCCTTAGTTATGGGTTCTGTGGAATGCCGATGGTTTCGCTTTTGAGACGAATCTGTTCCCCCGACGAACAATCTCCGTTTGAATTCAAAATCCTCGCCGTATCTTCACCGTCGAGCTCTATCCGATTCCTCCAACCTCTGTCCCTTCTCCGGGAAGAGCCTGTCAGACTCGACCAGATCCTCCATCAACAGACTGAAGTCTATCCCGCCCGCCTTTTGGAGTTAACGGGCCCGGTGGGATTTGAACCCACGACCTTTGCGAGCCTTGGCTCTCTACAGCTTAGAAGGCTGCCACGCTATCCGTACTTCGCTCACAGCATGGATCTGCGCTACGGGCCCGAATGGTGTCGCCCCGGGTTTCGACATAAGCTTTTGCCGCACGGGTCCTCCTCCTGATTCCCGAAACCCTCCTAATTCGGAAGGTTTTTCTCTCGTGTGAGAGGAAACCGACGCCTTGGCCGCAGCCCAGCAGCGGCTCTTCGGCACCAACGGCGTCAGGTTCGTGCCGGGCGTTTCTCACGACCTCGACTTCACGATTAACCTCGGAGAGGCCATCGGGACCTATTTTGGAGGTGGTGAACTCCTCGTCGGCCAAGACGGAAGGGTGTCAAGTCCTGCCCTTGCCAACGCCGCCATCTCGGGACTGATGAGTTCCGGACGGGACGTCGCGGAGGCGGGGCTGGTCCCGACACCTGCCCTGCAGTACGCCGTGAAAACGATGGGCTTCAAGGGCGGCGTGATGGTAACCGCTTCTCATAACCCGGCACAGTACAACGGCTTGAAGGTCGCAGGCTCGGACGGCGTGGAGGTGCCGAGGCTCGACGAGCAGCGAATCGAGAAGATCTTCTTCGACAGGTCCCAGACAAAGGCCGACTGGAAGACCATCGGAGTGGCGAGGCCTGAGCCATCAGTGGTCAGGAACTACATTGCGGGAATTCTGTCGAAGGTAGACTCCAAGCTGATCGCGGGGAGGAAGTTCACGGTCGTCATGGACGCCGGAAACGGCGCCCAGTGTGTCGCCGCTCCATACTTGGTCGAGGCGCTCGGATGCAAGCTGATCACCCTCAATTCGGTGGTGGACGGAACATTCCCGGGGAGGGGCCCGGAGCCGACTCCTGAAATGCTGAAGGACCTGTCGGCGGTTGTGAGATCTGTGGGGGCAGACCTCGGCGTGGCTTACGACGGCGATGGCGACCGTTCAATCTTCTGCGACGAGGAAGGGAGGATTCTGTGGGGGGACCAGACAGGGTGCCTCATCGCAGATTACGTGCTGGAGAAGAATCCCGGGGGCACGATTGTGACCTCCGTCGGCTCCAGTCAGGCGGTCGAAATCGTCGCAAAGAAGCGCAACGCCAGGGTCCTCAGGACGAGGGTGGGGAGCGTGGACGTCTCACGCACCATCATCGAAAGGAGTGCGGTCTTCGGGTTCGAAGAGAACGGCGGGTGTATGTACATGCCCCACCTCCCTGTCCGCGACGGCGCGATGACCACCGCGCTGATGCTCGAGTGCCTTGCTTCGAGAGGCATGGCCTTCTCGAGGGCGCTCGCGTTCTCGGTCCCGAGGTTCTTCCAGGTGAAGACCAAGATCGATGTAGACAGCAAGAAGGTCGACTCCATGATGAGGACTGTCGAGCGTCAGACGAAGGGGGAGATTGAACGTATCGACGGGGTCAAGGTGTGGACAGACGAGCATTCGTGGGTGCTGGTCAGGCCGAGTGGGACGGAGCCGCTGATCAGGGTCTTCGCAGAGTCAGACAGCCAAGAACGGGCCGAACTCCTGGCCAAGAGATTCACGAAGGTCGTGAAGACGGCTTTAGCCTAGATGCGTCCAGCCCTCGTCGCGAATCCTCTTCCTCGATCGCCCTGTCCGGAGGAAGACTCTGCCCTTCTCCCGAGTCGCCATCCCGATTGCAATAACCTGGCCCCCAACCGATTTCGCCGCCTCTCTCGCCGAGGCGAGCCTCTTCGGGTCGACCGTTCCCACGATGACGTACTCTTCGCCACCCGCCATCACGAGGTCCTGGAGCGACAGGCCGTTTTCTTCGGCGAACTCTGCGACACCTTCCCCCGCCGGCATCTTGTCAAGCTCGAAACCGACTCCGCTCGCCTCAGCCAGGGTGTGAATGCTCCTGGCGAGCCCGTCGCTGGAGTCCATGGCGGAGGTCAAGCAGCCCGCGAGAGCGATGCCCAATTCGAGGTCGGGGGTCGGCTTCGTGACGCTTCTGGTCGCTGCATCTCTGAACCTCCTTTCTGCCCTCGCGCCGTCGATCATTATCTTCAGCCCGGCGGGCGGGTATCCAAAGGGGCCGGTCACCACGAGCGCGTCCCCCGGTCGGGCCCCTCTCCTTCCAACGACCCTCTTCGCGAACCCGACCATCGTGCAGTCGATTACCAGCTGGTCCGCCTCGTTCGTGTCTCCGCCAACGATCCGGACGCCCCACTCCATTTCGGCGTCCCTGAAACCCCTCCCGAGCTGGTCGACCTGCTCCTGTGTCGTCGACCTGCGGAGTCCGAGCGAGACCATGAACGAATCGGGCCTCACGCCCTTGGCCGCGAAGTCGCTCACGCACATTGCCACCGCCTTCCTGGCCGCTTGTCTGTAGTCCATCCCTGCCGGGACGTCCGTGCTTTCGACCAGCATGTCGACCTTGAGCACTACCTTCTTCCCGCTGGTCGGAATGATTGCCACGTCGTCGCCTATCCTCGCGTACCCTGCCGGCACCTTTCCCGCGGCGCCCACTATGGACTCGATGATTCGCTTCTCGTCTGGCGTGCTATCTGCTCAGCTCCAGCAGTCTTGCAGCGAACGTCTTGGCGTTCCGGAGGGCCTCCCGTGCCGTCTCCGCCTCGGCCGACACCCGGACCAGGTCCTCCGTTCCCGAGGCCCTCATTAGGACCCAGGAGCGTCTTGAAAGCCTGATCTTGATTCCGTCCATCGTGTCGGTGTCATCGTATCTGGCGGCCAGCGACTTGAAGGCCTTCTTCGCCTTGGACTTGGAGATGGAGACTGCCACTCTTTCCTGATGGTAGACCGGCACCAGTCTGTACGTCCTGCGTCCCTTCCGTCTGAGCGCCCTTATGATTACAATCGCAGCCAGCATCGAGTCCCTGCAGTAGTTGAACTCCCGGTCGATGAGGCCACCGCTGCTCCCCTCTCCCCCCAGCCGTGCCCTGGTCTCGCCCATCACACTGACCACGTTCGCCTCCCCCACCTTCGACCTGAATACCTGCCCTCCGGCCCTCCCCATGATGTCGTCGATGGCCTGCGTCGTGTCCTGAGAGACCACTACCCTCGTCTCTCCGGTCTCCTCGAGAAGTTCGGAGAGCGCAAACGTCAGCATGAAGTCGCCATTCCTCTTCAGCCCGGCGGCATCTACTATGACCAGCCTGTCGCCGTCGCAATCGAATCCGAGGCCGATGTCGCAACCCCGCTCCCTGACGAGCCTCCTCAGGGTAGTGAGTTCGTCGGCGACCGGGTCAACCCTCCTGCTGAAGATGCCTGCCACGTCATTGATTGAATATACTTCGCAACCCAGCCTTCCCAGCAACTTCGTGGCATGCGATATCGCGGCTCCTCCGCCCAAGTCGAGCGCGACCCTGACTCCCTCGCAGGAGCCCGTGCCGAATCTCTGAATCAGGTCTTCGATGTAGGTCGGTTTCGATGCGCGTCTGATGGTGCCGGCCCCGAAGCCTTCCGGTTTCCGTGCGTCAGGACCCGTCACCACATCGAACACCTTCTTCGTGATTCCCTTGCCCTCCGAGATGAATTTCAGCCCGTTGAACTCGGGTTCGTTGTGAGAAGCGGTGACCATCACCGCAGGCCTCCCGCTGACACGGCTCTCTCGGAACAGCGCCGGCGTCGTGATTACGCCGTAGTCTAGGACCTTGACCCCGCTCGACATGGCGGCAGCAGCGACTGCCCTACTGATTACCGGTCCCGTGCTCCGTGTGTCCCTCGCGATGAGGATTTCGTTCGAGCCGGCCGTTCGGACGAAATTGCCTGCGAGGCGTGCAACATCCTCGAGAGTCAGGTCGACGTTGAGGATGCCCCTTACCCCACTCAGTGAAGCTATCAACCCGTTCGCCCGCGTTGTTAGGCAAAGCCCAACATAAGGTAAACGATTCTTGAGCTTGGTTCTTTTGTTGAGCGGAGCCCCCCAAGAGAAAGGATTTGCGGGTCAGGGGATTCCGTGCCCGGAGGAACGCCGATATCGGTGAATACAGGCTGACAGACGTATTTGCAGGCCTCGAATCATCTTCCTCCCTGACGAAAGTCTTCGGGTCCAGGTCTCAGATGACCAAGATCATAGAGCACCTTAAGTTGCGGGTCGAGCCCAACGATTCCGGGCTCTGGTTTGACAGGGACACCAGCACGGTCTGTATCGGGTCCAAGCATCTAAGGGGGGCGAAGGCCGACTTCCTCTACCTGGACGTGATTCACGTTCTCGTACACGTCTGCCAGTTCCTCGAAGGCAGGGATCTGTACGACCAGGCCTTCGAGTATGTCGAGCGACCGACCGAGCTTGAGGCCTACAGGTATACGGTGGCAGAGGCTAGGAAGGTTGGCCTGGACGAGGGTCAAATCCTCAGGTACCTCAGAATGGACGCTGCCGACGACTCCGAGCTCGGCAAGCTGATGGACAAGATCGGCGTGAAGGCTCGGCGCTGAAGACGCCCGTTTGCTGACGCAAACGTCCCTAGAGTTTCTTAGCCGGGATTCCCGGTCTGACCAGGTCCTTCATGTTGAGTATCGCGTCGATTTCCTTGTCCCCATAGCCGAGCCCCTTCAGGGCAGTCCTGATCGGGACGCCCTTGGCCAGTTCCTTGCCCAGCACAGCCGCCTTGTCATAGCCGATCTTCGGGGAAATCACGGTGATCAGGGCCGGGCTGCTCTCGGCGTACTTCCTCGCCCTCTCCCGATTCGGGACGACGCCGTCTATTACCAGCGAGGAGACCTTCCTCAGGGCCTCTGCGAGCAGTTTGGACTGCAGGACGATGTTGTACCCCATCAGGGGCACTCCCATCGTCAATTCGAACTCTCCCAGAGAGGCAGCGATGGTGTTCGCGCCGTCGAGCCCGATCACCTCCGCGCACGCCAGCAGGGCGCTCTCGAGGGTGACGGGGTTGGTCTTGCCCGGCATTATGCTGCTTCCCGCGACCTCCTCCTGCGTAGGGATGTCGATCTCCCCCAGTCCGGTCAGGGGCCCCGAGAACATCAGCCTTAGGTCCTGGCACAGCCTGTACAGGTCGATGCTGATGCTCCTGAGCGTCCCGCTCAGGGACGAAACGTCCGTGAGAAGCTTCGTGGGCCTGAACTTGTCCTTTGCACTCGTAAAGTCCAGCCCGCTCAGCGCGGCTATCTCCTTGGCGACCATCCCGCCGAACCTCGGGTCGGCGTTCAGACCGGTGCCGACTGCCGTTCCTCCTATGGGGAGCTCCAGCAGGTACTGCATGGCCTTTTCGACCAGGTCTGCGTCCCGCCTGAAGGCTTCGGCATAGGCGCCGAACTCCTGTCCCATTGTCACCGGCAGGGCGTCACGAAGGTGCGTCCTGCCAGACTTGTAGACCGATGAGGTCTTCCTCGAAAGAGTGGTAAGACTCTTCGTCATCGTCTCCAGCGCCGGCAACAAATCCCGACTGACGGCATAGGCGGCCGCAATTCTGACGGCGGTCGGTCCTACATCATTGGATGACTGACTCATGTTGACGTGATCGTTGGGGTGCACGTTCTTGCCCATCTCTGCGGTCGCGAGCTCGGCCAGAAGCTCGTTGGCATTCATGTTGATGCCAGTCCCGGACCCCGTCTGGTAAACGTCCACCGAGACCATGGCGTCGTGGTCTCCCTTCATCAGTTCCTCGGCCTTGGCCTGAATCACATGCCCCATTCCCCTGTCGAGCAGTCCCAAGGCGACGTTTGACTTCGCGGCAGAGAACTTGATTGCTCCCACAGCCCAGATTACCTCTCGCGGGAAGCGTGTGCCCGTGTTCAGAAACACTCTTCTTGAGCCTTCTACGTACTTCATGAGTTCCGTCGCGAGCCCCAGTGTTCTTAAGCCTTAGCGATGAGAAAGGCTCCCATCTACAGGCCCCTCATCCCCTCCAGGGTGACTTCGGACGCCGTCTCATGATGCTAGAGCCAGCGGAGAGCGCCCCGCGTGGGTGTCGCGACCCTTCCTGAGTGCTCGACCTCCTCCGTCTTTTCGAGCTTCGCCAGCCTGTCAGTGACCGCCACAGCCGCACGCTTCCGCGTGCACGTTGGGGTTCTCTATCTTGAAGCCCGTCCGATGGAGACTCTCGACGAAGTCGATCTTGGATCCTCTGATGAAATCGGCGTTAGCCTTTCCGGCTATGACCTTCAGTCCGCCCACGTTTTCCACGATGTCGGACTGGCCTGGCTCCTTCTCCAGACTGAGGGCATACCTGTAGCCTCCGCTACAGGCGCATCCTCCGCCCTGGTAGACCTCAATCCTCAGATAGGAATCTGCAGCCTTCTCTGTTTCAAGCACTTCGCCGAGCTTCTGCCTTGCGACGGGAGTGAAGTTCACCAGTGGCTGGGAGTTCTGCATTCTCTTCTTGCACACGGCCTCTTTCCATATAATTTTTGCCCCTTGCATGGCGACCATCGAAGACTGACTTGGACTCGAAACTGGCCCGAAGCGATATCGTGACGGTTGCGGAAGCTTCCCCGAGGCGGAGAGGACCGAGAACCCGGCCCAGCAAACCCTGCGATGACCAGCAGGATTCCGCCAAGGATAATGTTGACCGTGGTCCGATCACCCCAGCACGCGACAAAGGCTTTTGACTGAGAAAGCATCGGACAATTCCGGGCTCGCTTGGCAGAGTATCGCTGGTGCGAAAAATGCATGATGCGGACGGAACACGAGGTGGTCGGAGACTCGAGAGACTACAACCCTCGGGGCAGGGGGCTCTACAAGTGCAAGCGGTGCGGCAGGGTAAAGTCGATGCGCCACCTCCGGCCAAGCTCAGAAATCGGGTACTAGTCTCTACAAGGTTAGATGGTTTTCTCACAAACATGCTAATACACGATTAAATATCCTGAACTTTTTGTTCCTATTGTTGTCCAGTTCTGAGCAGACGAAAGCTCAGCCGGTACAGCCGAAGATTTTCGTGAGGGAAAGCACCGGATTGGTCAAGAACGCATCGTTCTTTGATACAATCGCGCTCAACCTCAGCAACATGTCGATTGGCGCGCTCCTGGGGGTCTTTGGGCTCTATGGTTACCTTATTCCGAGTATCGTTGGATTGAATTTCACCTACACTTGCATCTTTGGATTCGTGGTCGCTGTCCCTCAGATTGTCATCTACACTATGATGACACGGCGCTTCCCAAGGACGGGTGGAGACTACATTTGGATCTCCCGGACCTTCGGCGGCTTCTGGGGAAGCTCGCTTTCCTTTATGGGGTATACTCTTGAAACCACCGCTTATCTAGCGCTCATCGTTCTGAGTGCGGTTTTCGCTATAGGAGCAGTTGGTTTCATCCAATCAAACTTCACCAATAGCACGTTCCTCGGTCTGTCCCTTCCCGGCAATTCTGGTGGAACTCCTCTTCCCCAATTTGAAGTGGGCGCGGCCATCTTTGCCATCCTTATAGCGGTCAACGTCTTCAAACCCAAGATAGGTTTCAAACTAGTCTCCGCTCTTACTATCATCGGCATCGCGACCCTTCTCATCGCGATCTTCACCCTTCTGTCGGCGGGACACAGCGCTGTCGTCAACTACGTCAACTCCGCAGGATGGTCAGTCAGTCCTTACGTCCCTGCACCATATCACGACATCGCAGCAGTCAACACGAGCCTGAACTATAACACCATCGTCAGTACCTTCCAATCATCGTCGAATTGGTTGACACCTGCTCTCTTCCTACTGCCGCTAATATTCGCATTCGCCTACCCATGGGTCAACGCGGCACCAGCTGTCGCGTCAGAGATCAAAGGAAGAACCGCTATCAGATGGAACATACCAATTTCTGCAGTCATCGCATTCGTTCTCCTGACGTCATCGTTCGCAACACTGTACTATGTGGGCGGCATATCTTTCATCAATCAGGCATTCGCGTCTTGGTCCATCTCAGTCTACTACACGTTCAACTTCTGGACTCTTGCCATGGGAGTAGCGGGCAATACTTACCTCGCTTGGTTGATTGGACTCGGCTGGATCGTCTGGAACGTAGGCATACTCGCCTATGGAATAATCGTGATCTCAAGGTACCTGCTGGCTCAATCGTTCGACAGGTTCCTACCCGCGAAGATCTCGTACGTGAGTCCTAGGTTCGGCTCCCCAATGGTAGCCCAGGTAATCAGCCTCGTCGTGACGGTCACTCTCGTCGGACTCGCAGCTTTCTACTACGGAACGGTGTCTGCACTCTTCGGCGCAATCATAGCCGCAATGATCTACTTCATTTTCATCGGATTGACCGCGACCGTTCACGCGCTAAAGAAGGAGACGGGTTCTGCCAGAGCCATCCTGAGCGTAGCTGGACTGCTGAACATCGTCGTCTTCGGTTACGTCGTTTGGGAGTTTGTGGCGAACCCGGCCGTATGGAGTCTCACTACCTTGACCTCCGGCTTCGTGATATTCTCTTTCCTATTCGGCGCGGCAATCTACCTCAGTTCCAAGACCTACTACAAGCGCAAGGGGATTGACATATCTCTAGCGTACAAGGAACTTCCGCCAGAGTAGGGATGAATGCAAGAAGCGCAGACAAGGACCTCGACTTTTCAGCGGCTGTCAAGTAGTCTGCTCTTTCATGCAGTCTCCCGAGGACACTTTGAGGAAGACTAAGAAGGGCCCACTGTCGCGCTGATGATGTTGGAATTCGAGAGGGTCGTCCGCAAGAGACGGATGGTCAGGCACTTCACCAGACAGCCCGTCACCAAGAGCGCTGTCGCCAGGATTCTGGAGCTGGCTCAGCACGCCCCAAGCGCAGGCTTCAGTCAAGGAAGTGCGTACGTCGTCGTGACCAAGAGGGAAATGAAGAAGAAGGTCGCCCAGCTGCAGGGAGAGTCTGAATACAAAGGGGCGGGTTTCCACGAATGGATCTCGGAAGCACCCCTCGACATCATCGCATGCGTCAGCGAGAAGCTCTACCACGACCGTTACAATGAGCCTGACAAGCTAGACAACGGAAAGGAGATCGACTGGCCCACGCCGTACTGGTTCTTCGACATCGGGGCGGGCTGCATGATCATACTTCTTGCCGCCGTCGACGCAGGGCTCGCAGCCGCCTTCTCAGGGGTGACCGACCCGCCTGGAATGAAGAGGTTGGTGGAGATTCCTGGACATTTCCATCCAGTCGGTGTCATTTCCATCGGGCATCCAGCCAAGGACAAGAGATCTCCGTCGTTGAAGAGGGGCAGACGGCCTTCCAACCAAGTCGTCCATTACGAGCGTTGGTAGAGCACGGCGGGACAGATTGGTGTGGAAGCCGGCGGAGGGAATAAATGACTTTGGGTGTGAAGCCCTTTCCAATTAGGCACTATCCGTGGCTAGAACCTACGGCGGAGTAGGGTCAGCCGGATTTGAACCAGCGATTTTGATGGTGTTGGACTAGTTTGGGTTTTGCCTGTTTGGGACTGGATTCCCGCATGAGCCACAGAATTCTGCCCCCTTGTCGAGTTGTGTTCCGCATTTGATGCAGTAGTTTGATGCTTTGGGCGTTGTTGGTGGTTGTGGGGTAGGGTTTTCCGTTTGGGTTGGTAAGTGCTGTCATGCATGAGACCGATGCCGAGTGCTACAAGAAAGAGGGTGACTATTGCAATGCCGCCTGCGCTTGGGAGGATGCTAGCAACGAAGACTGAAATGAGCAAGAGAGGGAACGATACAGCCACCATAATGATTCCAAGGGCTAGTTCTCATATCTTGGTCAAGTGTGCACCTGCTAGCGGGGTATCCCTAACGTTAAGTGTTCCTCGTCCCAGTGAAGGGTTGTTGTTGCGCGCGCGGGCCCGGTGGGGCCTGTTCTGATCACAAGACCTCAATTAGGGCTCAAATGCTTGGCACAACAAACATGCTCTGCTAGGATTCGAGACGCCTGCTTCGATGATCGCAAGCTTCTCGGCAGCTTAATTAGCTCTAGAATCAGAAAGTCCTTCAATGATTCTTGTCACGGGGGCTGCGGGCAAAACGGGTCGCGCGGTAATCTCCGCTCTGGTGAGGAAGAAGCAGTTGGTGCGAGCCCTCGTTTACCGAGAGGAGCAAGTTCACCAAGTCGAATCGTTAGGGGCCACAGATGTCCTAGTGGGCGACATGCGTTCCAAGGATACGCTCGAACGGGCAGTCGACGGGTCGGAAAGCGTCTACCACATATGTCCGAATGTTAATCCGGACGAGTTTCAGCTAGGCAATTCAATTGTCGCCTCCGCTGTCTCGGCGAACGTTGGGCACTTTGTGTTCCATTCGGTCCTTCATCCTCAAGTTGAATCGATGCCGCATCACTGGATGAAGATGCGCGTTGAAGAGGTACTTTTAGGCTCGGGCCTGAACTTCTCGATCTTGCAGCCCGCGCCCTATATGCAGAACCTGCAGGGGCAATTGAGCGATATCTTGGAACGGGGCATCTACCCGGTTCCATATTCAGCGAATGCCCCCATAAGCCTGGTTGATCTCGAAGACGTGGCGGAGGCTGCCGCCAATGTTCTGACAAATCCCACCAACGTAGGCGCTACCTACGAGCTGGCGGGTCCCGAAATCCTGACTCCAAACCAGATGGCCGAGATTCTGAGTCGCCATCTCAACCGGGTGGTTCACGCAACGCGGATTTCTTTGGAGATGTGGAGGCAGCAGGCGCAAACAGCCGGGCTAGGTGGCTACCAATTGGAGATCCTTGAGAAGATGTTCGCCTACTATGATCGCAACGGACTTTGGGGAAACCCGCTAATCCTGAAGACTCTGCTTGGCCGCCAACCGACCTCCTTCAGCGAATACGTCAAGCGAACAATTCAGAGCGAATTGAGTAGAACGAAACCAGCGGGTGTAACCCACCTCCCAACGTAACGGGCCCGGTGGGGCTCGCACCCAAACGGGTTCTGAAAGTGGATTTCATTCGTGAGTGCCAACATCCGGTCGCGCGCGACAAAGACGGCTTTGTCATCAAGGTAATAGTAGCCGGCGGAGGGCTTTGCTCCCTCGACCCCGCGCTTACGAGGCGCCTGAGCCCTGAAAGGAGTGCTCTGCTGGACTGAGCTACGCCGGCACAATCTCGACCCGCGCTGTCAGCCGTTAAAGCCATTTTCCCGAGCACAAGGGTTTTTAGAATTCCCGAATGCGGCGTCAGAACCGTGCGGGGGTCGCCCAGCATGGTCAACGGCGTGGGACTGAGGCTCCCATCCCTCAGGGGTTCGTGGGTTCGAATCCCACCCCCCGCACCAAAATCCGTCTAGTCCAGGCCTGTCAGCTGACCTCTGAAACGCGCGTGTCGGATGCTCTAGACGGTTAATTCCTTCCGGCCGGTCGCAAGGTTCTCGAGTAGCTTGTAACTCCTCAGCGCATCTTTCTCTTCGACCACAACAATCGCGTGCGGGCTGCAGGTGATGTACTCGATGAGGTTCACTCCGCTCCTTGCCAGATGTGTGCTGATCGTCGCGACCACGCCCGGGGTGTTGAGAACGGAATCTGACAAGGAGATGACTATCTCTGCCAGGTCGGTCGTTATGTTCAGGATGCGCTTCTTCGGTACTATCGCCGTCAATTTCTCCAGATTCTTGTAGTCGGTGACGACCTTCACCGTTTCGATGCCTGAGACTATGTGAAGGGTTTCGCCTCTCGAGTAGTCTACCTGTGCCGAGAACCTCGCCAGGGCGCGCGGGATCTTTGGGTCGTTGGCGAGGGCTACGACGACGATCTTGTTCTTCAGAGTCAGTTTCAGAACGAGTTTCGTCATGGATTCGTGGTTGCCGATTTTTTCTTGGGGAGCGTACCTCTTGACTAGGCTGATGTTAGGCCCGCCATCCGGGGTCCCGGCTCTGCTTTTTTCGCCCCAGGGCATCTGTACCTTGTAAACGTCGATAGGAAATGTCACGTTCTTGAGATTCTGAGAATCGAGCCTGACCATCTCGTATGCAATCTTGTTTCTGACTTGGTCGTAGACCTGTTCCGATATGCACACCTCACCACCTTCAGCAAGGGGTTCGATTCTGGAGGCAATGTTGACGGCGTCTCCATACACGTCGCCCTTCTGATGGATCACGTCGCCGATGTGTATCCCGATCCTTACCAACAGCTTTCGAGTGGCCCGCTTGTTGTAACCGTGGAGAACTCTCTGGATCTCTATTCCGCATTCAGTTGCGTTCAGCGCGCTGTCGAACTCGACAAGGAAAGCGTCGCCCATTGTCTTGATTTCATGTCCCCCGTAACGTCCAAAGATTGGTCTGACGAGTTCCCGTTGTTTCTTTAGAAGCTTGAGGGAGAGTGATTCGTCGCGCTGGCTAAGTGCTGTGTATCCCACTATATCGGTGAACATTATCGCCGCCAATCGACGATCAGAGCGCGCCAAGTTGAACAGGGAGACCGCCCAAGGTTCAGGTTAAAACAATTTTCTCAACATGAACAACGCAATTTGAATCGCACCGAGATGCGGGTACAAACCCGTTTCGACAAGGCCAATCGGCTTACGGCCGTGCCATTCGTTCGAAGTCCAGGACTGCCTTCTCCTGCTCTCTTTCCACAAAGCTGGGCTTGATCTGCCTCAAGGCCCTGATCGCTTCCTCACCAGTGACCCCTCTCTCCTTGATCACGTACGCCGCGAGGACGCACCCTGTCCTTCCCTCTCCTGCAAGGCAGTGGACCAGTGTGGTCTTTCCGTTCTTGACACTGTCTTGAACGAAGACTGTCGCCTCCTCGAGACTGGCGGCGTCAGGCGCCTGATGATCCTTCATCGGAATGTGACGGACCTCGAATGCAAGCCCATCGAGCCACTGACCCGGAAGTGGGGTCTCTGTAAGCGTCAGTATGGTCTTGATTCCTTGGCCACGGAGCCATTCCAGCTGATTCCTTGAGGCCGGGTATCCCGAGCCCGCCACCCTGCCCTCCTCGACCCACACGAATCCCGTCGGCTGGTCAGAGACCCTCGCCCTGAGCTTCCTGAGGAAGAGCCCTCCGGTGCCCAAGATTCATCGCCGTGTCGATTCGGAGGGATGGAAGTGAAGCCTTCAGCCCTCGAGGACTTCGAGCTTCCCGTACTTGCCCACATTGAGTCGAAGCTCGCTCCTGAAGCTGTTCGTGTAACCGTTGGTGATCCTGATCTTGGAACCCTGCTTGACCATGTCAATCTGATCGTCCCAGAGCGATAGCTTGATTTGTCCGCTCTCGTCCTTCAGCATGCAGTCGGCCACTCTGGCTGAATCCCCGGTTCTCAGGTTCACCGTGCGGGGGTCGGCCATCTCGGCTATCTCGCCTTCAGCGTCGACCCTTCTCATACCATCTCGCAGGTCCTTTACGTTCATGTATGTCGTCGGTCGGCCTGGGGTCATATATAACATTGAAGCGTCTGGACCTTGTCTCGAAACCGTTTAATCAGAAAGCTCTCGCGGGTCGTCAAGAATGCCGTCTGGCCTAGCTGATGTCGGGCTCCTGCTTTCGTTCATCATACCTCTCCTGCTGGTGATTTTGGCGATGCCGAGGTTCCTCAGGTACCTCGTGAGGTCGGGCAGGGTCGTGGACGACGTCCACAAGCACCCCACGACCAAGGTTCCCTTCCCGGTCGGCCCCCTGCTCTTTCTCGGTGCGCTTGCTGGCGAGATCTTCGCGTACCTTGCGTTCGGTTCGCTCGCCCCGCTGGCAGTGATCGGGGGTGCTGCTGTTGCATTCGCGATCGGCCTTGTCGACGACCTGTTCGTTCTCGGCGGGAAGACGAAACCCCTGCTTCTATTGCTCGCTGCGGTCCCTCTCGTGGTCTCTGGGATGCTACAAAAGGACCTCTACGAATCTAACCTGACCTTTCCGCTCCTGGGACACATAGGGGAACACTTCACCATCTACATCCTGCTGGTCATCGTCGCCTTCCCCGTCGTTGCAAACGCGTTCAACATGATGGATTCCTTCAACGGCCAGATATCGGGGTTCACCCTGCTGACCTCCCTGGCCCTGCTCTTCGGAGTCGTTCTGCACGCGATCGCCGATCCGAGCTTCTCGCTCGCTCGGGTGGCCTCCGTGCTGCCGCTCACTGCGGTATCCTTAGGTTTCTTCGTCTTCAACAGGTATCCGTCCAAGGCCTTCGATGGAGACAGCGGGAGCTTGATGCTCGGGACTATGTTCGCCTCCCTGGCGATAACGGGAGGCGTGGAAATCGCGGCAATGATTGCTATCGTCCCGGCGATCCTCAATTCCTTCTACACGCTTTCCAGCGCTCGAGGCTTTGTGGAGAGGAGGAGGATGGCGACGAGGCCTACTCGTCTCGGCGAGGATGGCAAGATGTATGCCTCGTTGGAGCCTTCCTCGCCTAACACTCTCATCAGGCTGATTCTGCTGTCTGGACCGCTGGACGAAAGAGAACTGGTGAAAAGCATCTTCATCCTCACTGCAGTAGCCTGTCTCCTGTCAGGCGCGATATCCATCCTGACTTGGGTGCACTGAGATGAAACTCGCTTCTCTTATCGGAATCGAGGTGGTCGCCTTCCTCTTGATAATCGGTGAGACGTATCTGTTCTTCATGGCGATCATCCCGCTGGGCCCTATCCCTCACAGCCTGGCCGTTTACACTGCGATTACTCTGCTTAAGGTAGGCCTCACGTTTGGACTGGGCGTCCTCTGGCTGGTCGTGATGGTCTTGCTGACCCGTCTTTACGTTAGGTCCAGGCTTAGGACCCGGACTCCCACTCCTTCATCTTGACGTCGAACTCCTTCCTCGTATAGACCACCCTCGCAGGGACCCCCATGACCACCTTTTCACTCGGCACGTCCTTCGTCACCACAGCCCCCATGGCTACGACGGCACTCTTCCCGATTCTGACTCCCGCCTTGATTACGGCCCTCGCACAGATTACAGCGCCGTCCTCGATCGTGACCCCGATCATCCTCTTGCTTGGAGGGTACGGGTCGTTGGTGAGGACGACCCCTGGTCCGATGAAGACGTTCTTCCCGATCCTCGACATAGGGGGAATGTATGCGCTCCCCTCAATCTTCGTCCCGCTGCCAACAATCACGCCATAGTCCACGTGTGCGAGCGACCCTATCTTCACGTCGTCACCGATGACCGTCTTCGAACCGACGTACGCATAGTTCCAGATCTTGACGTTCCTGCCAATCTTGGCGTCGGCAGCGACCATGTTGACCGGTTTCTTCATCTTCTCAACTCAGGTAGATCGGCGTCCCGGTAGAGCTCGAAGCAAGGACCGCTTCGGCGACCCTCGTCGTCTTCACTCCATCATCCCCGGTCACGAGCGCCTTCCGGCCTTCCGTCAGTGCTGCTATCCATTCCTTGAGCTCGAGCGTCAGCGGTTCCTGAAAAGGTCTGCTCGGAACCGTGGTCATGTTCCTCTCGTGTACGCTGGTCTGCTGGGTCACAAAATCGACATCAATGACGGCCCCAGAAAAGACTGCGGACAGAGTCCTGACCCTGTTGGGCGTTATCCAGTTGGTAACCAAGAACGCCGTCTTTCTGCCCGAGAATCCCAGCAGTATGGTCGCGAAGTCCTCGTGTTGGAGAGGAGGATAGAACGCCCCTACTCTGGCGAAGACGACTTTCGGCTCCTCCCCGAAGAGCCACCTTGCCGTGTCTATGTCGTGCACCGAAGCGTCCTTTACTATCCCGACGTCGCTTATCCCCTCGCCCCTCTTGTTCTCCCTGTGGAACTCCAGCAGAATCGGATCTCCCACGCTCTTGTTGGCGATCGTCTTCTTGAGCTCGGTGATGGGAGGGTTGAACCTCTCGATGAACCCGACCGTCAGCGTCCGGTTGGATGACCTTGCCACATCAAGCAGCTTCTCTCCCTCACTCGAGGTCGTCGTCATCGGCTTTTCCACGAAAGTGTGAAGGCCAGCTGCGAGCGTCTTGGAGGCCATCGAGAAGTGTGTGGACGCAGGGGTACAGATGTTCGCAGCGTCTAGCCGTTCATTCCTCAACATTTCCTCTAGGGAGGCGTATCCGGGCACCCCGTACTTCTTTGAGAACTCGGCCAGCCTGTTCTTGTCAATGTCGCAGACCGCGGCGAGGCATCCTAGCTCGCTGAGGACCCTAACGTGATTCTTCCCCCAGCCCCCCGTCCCCACGACTCCAATCCTGATCATTCCTCAGGGCGCCCCTGTGCAGCGCGATATAGAGTTAACGTCTTCAGAAATGTACTTGACGGGATGTCCCCTAACTGCACGATTGAGGGTGGCCCGTCCGGACTAGGTGCTCCTGATTTGACTGTTGCGCGTTCAAAGTTGATGGGGAGACACCCCTCCATAGGTTTCCGTTTTGTAATCCGGCAGGAATTCCCTTAGCATCAGTACGTCAAAGGGTGAGCATGGGCAAGGGCAGTGGAAAGGCTGCAGCGAACAACAGGGCGAGCCAGATGAATCCCAACAACCCTGCTCACGCGTCAAGCCGTGCCTCAACCAAGGCGACTGCCGACAACCGCAGCAACCAGATGAACCCGAACGAGACGCATCAGAGCTCGAGGGAAGGGGCTGACGACGAAGTGTCAGATCTCTGAAGCGAAGAATGCGGTTGGCGCCACTCAGGGCTAGATTGGGTGCCTGAACGATCGATACCATCTAATGAATCGTTCACGACAGCATTCTGCTGGGTGGTCGTTGATTCGTCTTTGTTAATAGTCAAAGTAGCGTGCGCTCGTCATGTAAGAGAAAGCCCGTTTTGTCAATGCACGTGATGGGAGGGACGGGCGCACGACGACATCACCCTCATGAATTGTATATAATGGCGAGAGAGAACAGGAATCAATAGTGAGGACGAGAACAATTGGCCCGCAGGTCGAAAGGCCATCGCTCGGTTTGGTACACTCGCGGCAATTACCAGCCAATGGTACGGAACTGTCTAGAATGTCAGAACCCTTGAACGCACCAGACTTGGCAATGGTCTGTCAGTCAGAGAGTAATTCGATTCATTCTCTCTTCAGAGCGGGAGTGGCAGAGACCAGGGTCATCTCGATGCTTCTATGCCCCTTCCTCACTTGCCTAGCGGCTTCCTGATCCTCCTTCGAGCAGGCTATCAAGACGTTGTGCTTCAGTGGGTCAACGACTTCCGAGCCTCCTCTTAATTCCGAGCCTGGGATTATGTTGACATCCGTGACGTAGTCTCTCAACCTCTGCTGGATGCTTTCGGCCACCTGCTGCCTCTCGCCGCGCATCTCGTACTTGTCGATGCTCCACACCAGGTCGATCTTGGTCCTGCTCGCCTTCAATTCTTTCTCCTTGAGCAGCTCTCTGGTCTCGTCTACTACGTATCTGACGTAATTCTCCAGGCCTTTCAGTGTGGCCCCAGCAAGATAAGAGATCGACTCTCCGGTTTCTTCGCTTGCCTGAATCGCCTTCAGCTCGTAGAGGTACTTCGTGAAATCATCGATGTAAACATCGGATGCCTTCTGTAGCGAGACCTTGGCTTCCCTCGCCCTCCTCGCCAGCTCGATTTCCGTCACCGAGGCGATCGCGACCTCGAGGACCTCGGCCGCGTACTCTAGTTCCGCTGAAAAAACGTTCTGGGAGTTCTCGGTGAACCCGAGTGCCTGGAGCTGGCCCCTTTCGGGGGACCCCGCGGTCGAAACCACCGCCGGCTTCGTGTCCCGCGGCTTCAGCGGCATGTACGCGTACGCCAGCGTCGAGCCGACCTTCAGCCCCGTCTGCTTCTCGACAAGCATGATGTTCTCAGAGTTGCCGCCCGGTCCTGTCGGGAGAACGTTTGCGAGAGTCACACCCTTCGAGAGGTACTTCGATAGGTCCCTCAGCTTGGAGTTTGCTTCGATTAGCGACTCGTCTGAAGGCCGACGGAGCTTAGGAGTGAAGAAGACTACCTGAGCCTCCTCGAGCACCTGTCCGAGGGGTTTCAGGTTCAGCAGCGGCTCTCCGGCCATTAACAGGTCGAGCCTCGGGTTCTTCCTCAGGAAGGCAGCGTCCAATTCCATGGCCATCTGTAGCGTCTCGTCTACTATGGTGACCTGAGCCTTGTCCACAAGCTCGGCCGCGAGTCGATAGCCCTCGCTGGTCAGCCCGTACATCGCGACCTTGATCTTTGGCAAGAGCTCGACGATGGCTGGCCGTTCGACCATAATTAAACTTCGAAGGAGCTGATTCGGCCTTCGGATAGGAGCGGACTGGTTTCTAGGCTATTTCTCAACTGGGATAGGAGCTTTGGCCCTCGGCGACTTCCCTCGATCCAAACCACCTTCCTCTCACCTTGCCGACGAGGTACAGCGAACCCGTCACGCACACGATCCCCTTCTCTCCTGCGAGGCCCAGAGCCTTCTCCAGCGCTGACATAGGGTTCGGGTCGACCAACGATGGGACATCTGTCAGCTTTCCTGCGAGGTTCTTCAGCAGTTCTGGGTCGATCGGCTTCTTGCCCCTGACGGTAGGGTTGGTGAAGACAAAGTGCCGGGCACTTCGGGCCAAGAGCCAGACCATCCTTCGCGCATCCTTGCCCTCTAGGAACCCGAGGACGAAGGTCACCTTCCTCTTCCCGAAGACGTCGTTTAGGACATTCATGAGAACTCCGACCTTCTGGACGTTGTGTGCCACATCCAGTATCACTGCCGGCTTCTCTTGGACCAGCTCGAATCGCCCCGGCAGGCGCGCGCCCGCCAGCCCCACTCTGATCGCGCGTTCGTCGATCTTCCCGCTGGTCCTTGTCATCTCATCGGCTGCCGTGATTGCCACAGCGGCATTCGTCGCCTGGTGTCTGCCGATCATTCTCAGTTTCACCTTCTCGAGCCGCCTGTATTCGGACGTGTAACCGAATTCTGTCCCGTCCAAGCCAACCTTCGTTACCCTGACCTTGAAGTCGCGCCCCAGGACGGAGAGCCTGGAACCTCTCTGTTCAGCTTCGGCTAAGATGATTTCGAGCGCTCCCCTCTGTCTTACCGCTGTGACGGACGGCACGTTCTGCTTTATGATCCCCGCCTTCTGGTGTGCTATGACGTCGATCGTCCCGCCGAGCAGGTCTGAGTGGTCCATCCCCACGCTCGTTATCACTGAAACATCCGGCTTCAATACGTTCGTCAGGTCCTCTCGCCCGCCCACCCCTGCTTCCACGACTCCGCAGTCGACCCTCTCCTTCGCAAAGCTGAGCAGGGGGAGGAGCTTCGTGACCTCGCTCCATGTTACGGGCCCGAACCTCAAGTACTCCTTCGGCGTCATGTCTGCGAGGACCGGTTTCACCCTTTCGATTAGCTCGGCGTAGTCTCCGCAGCTGATGTACCTCCCGTCGATGATGATGTTCTCAGTCGCCGACTGGACATAGGGCTTGACATGCACCCCAACCCGCAGGCCCGAGGCGCGTAGGATTTCGCCGGTCATCAGAGCAACCGACCCTTTGCCCGACGTCCCAGCCACGTGGACCGACCGGAACTTCTCCTGGGGGTTTCCGAACCGGTCCAGCATGAGTCTCCACCTTGTCGAGCCCGAGTCGGGAAGGAATGATTCGATGTACTCGATGGCCTTCAAGTAAGACGAGTAGTCGTCGTCGGCCATGCTGATCAATCAGTTCGAGCCGGCCCTTCTCGGATAAGTCTTACACCGTCTCCTCTGGTCGAGGTGACTGCTGCCGGTCCACGGGGGTCACATTTTCTCGACGTAGACGCCTAGTCTCCTTACAATCCTGGCTGTGACCGAAGTTTCGAATCTCTTCTTCGTCAACAAATGACTGGTGCAAGCTCTGCAGAACATCGGTTAAATAACTTCGAAGAGGTGCTCGAAAACCGCCTGGGACAATCGATGGTCAATGGCAGGGTATGGGTGGACGTTCTTACTCCGAAGCAGGTTCTGTTCTTTAAGCCTCTGATTGACGACCTTCGAAGCGAAGACATAGATGTCCTTGCCACGTCGAGGAAGTACAGGGAGGTTGTTCCCCTTGCAGAAAGGGTCGGGCTCGACCTGCATTACGTGGGCGAAAGGGGAGGCAAGGACCTAGTCGAACAGCTCGAAGCAGCCACGAAGAGGCAGGCCGAAATCATTCCACTGATTAAGGGGTTCGCGCCTCAGGTTGCTGTCTCTGTCGCGTCCGCGGTCTGCGCTCGCATCGCCTTCGGGTTGGGCGCAAAGCACATTGCCGTCAACGACTCTCCCCATTCCGAAGTCGCCGGAAGGCTTTCGCTGCCTCTGAGCTACCACCTGATGTGTCCGTGGGTGATCCCGATCAGCGCTTGGTCCCCATTCGGCATCGGTCGACGGCATGTCACGAGATACCACGCTCTCGATCCGGCGGCATGGCTCAAGAGGAAGGCCTACGGGGGCCCCATCCCCCGACTCGATTCTCGAAAGAAGACGATCACAGTCAGGGTGCAGGAAAGCGACGCCCCGTACCTCGCCGGAAAGAACCGGGGCTGGACTGACCTTGTGCTGCAGAGGGTTGTCGACGTCTTTCCAGAGTGCAACCTGGTCGCGCTCTGTCGGTATGACTACCAGGTCGAGGAGGTCAGAAAGGTGTTTGGCTCAAAGTACATCATCCCCGAAGAAATCATCGATGGGCGGGGGCTCCTTTCCGCGACGGACCTTTTCATAGGCATGGGCGGGACAATGAACGCCGAGGCGGCCCTAATGGGTGTGCCTACTATCTCAGCGTTCCAGGGCTCCCTCTGGACGGACGCATACCTGCAGAAGGTGGGACTCCTTGCAAGAGTCAGCGGGCCTGACGCCCTCTTGAGACAGGCGCGACTCTTCTTGGACGGCGCTTTCAAGGAGAGGTTTGGCAAGAAGGCCAGACGGGTCCTCGATTCGATGGAGGACCCTGTGGTCAAAATATCGAGCTTCATCCGAAAAACCATCGAACAAGGCTAAATCACCTTCGAAAGACCACACATGAACGTAGCCCGGTGGTGTAGAGGTCAAGCATGCTGGCCTTTGGAGCCGGCGACCCTGGTTCGAATCCAGGCCGGGCTACTCTCATTTGGGGGCTTACGATTCCAGACGTGTCTGAGACCCTTCCTCTGAACCTTTGGAGAGACCAGATTGCCCAGGGCAGCGTCGGATATACCATCCCCCTAAAGGGGGCCTTCGCCCGGGTCCGAAGAGAAAGATTGTCTCAGCGCCTGGGAAGAGACAATCAAGGTTGTGAGATTCGTCGTCTGTGTTTGGAGCCCTAGTCTTGGCAAGTGCCTGAGTCTGTCTTCATAGGCCGAACCAATGGCCTGAATCCACAGAGATATCCAAAAGAGAACGGGGCCAGAATCATCGGGAATTCAGGGAGAACGCTAACAGATTAGGCTTAAGATGTATTAACAATCGTCAGGCGGTTGATTCAAGAAAGTGGTTTTTTCATGATGAAAGAGGTGCGCTTCCACGGGAGAGGCGGCCAAGGGGTCGTCTCAGCTGCACAGATGTTAGCGGACGCCGCGGTTCTTGAGGGAAAATACGTCCAAGCCTTTCCGGAGTTCGGTGCGGAGCGATCGGGGGCGCCTATCGCGGCCTACGCCCGTTTCAGCGACGGGCCGATTGAGATACACTCGTTCATCCGCAACCCTGATGTCGTGGTGGTCGTCGACAAGTCGATGGCGTACTTCAAGAGTACGACTTCGGGCTTGGCGGTGGGAGGGTACCACATCTGCAATTACGATGGTCCTCCTAGTGAACTCCGCGCGAGGCTGGGCCTGGACTCGTCCGTGAAGGTCCTGGCACTGGACGCCACCGGCATCGCGATGAAGAGCCTCGGGAAGGACTTTCCGAACACCCCAATGCTGGGAGCGCTTCTGAAGGCCACCGAGCTGGTAGGCTTCGAGTCGTTATCGAAAGTCCTGGGAGAGAGGTTCAAGGGGGCCGTGGGGGCTGGGAACGCGGCGGCCCTGAAGCTGGGGTACGAAGGGGTCAAGGCTGAATGAGTAGGAAGGAGCTCGAAGAAGCCGCGGTCGTGAAGGGGGGCACGTCCTCTGCCTACGTGGTCTCAGGTTGGAGGGTGAAGCGACCCGTAATCAACGAAGCGAAATGCACGAACTGTCTGATTTGCTGGATATACTGTCCGGAGCCGGCTATCGTCAGACATGAAGGGGCGAAGGTCACGATAGACTACGACCACTGCAAGGGGTGCGGGATTTGCGAGGCCGAGTGTCCCCTGATGGCGATTAGCATGGTGAGGGAGCCATGACCCAGATGGAGGCGGCAAAGGTGGTCGCCCTCCAGGGCGACGAGGCAGTAGCAGAGGCCGTCAGGCAATGTGACGTGGACGTGGTCGCCGCCTATCCCATCACCCCTCAGACGATAATCGTGGAGAAGCTCGCGGAGTTCGTGGCCACGGGTAGGTTCAACGGGGAGTTCGTAACCGTTGAATCGGAACACAGCGCTCTCTCGGCATGCCTAGGAGCTTCGGCGACGGGCGCTCGAGTCTTCACAGCTACCTCAAGCCAGGGCCTCGCGTACATGCACGAGATGCTGTACAATGTGTCCGGGATGCGGCTCCCAATCGTGATGGCCGTAGCCAACAGGGCCTTGAGTGCCCCGCTGGTCCTTAACGCTGACCATAGCGACATGATGGGCTCTAGGGACTCCGGATGGATCCAGGTCTACGCGGAGAACGTGGAAGAAATCTATGACCGGACGATACAGCTCTTCCGGCTGTCAGAGGACCCAAGGGTGATGCTCCCGTCCGCGATCAACTTCGAAGGTTTCATCCTTTCGCACGACAAGGAGAGAGTGCGTCTGCTTGAGGACGGGCCCATTAGGAGGTTTCTGAGAAGGCCAACGACTAAGCACCGCCTGGACCCCAAGGAGCCGTTCACCTTCGGCGCGATAGCGACACCAGACACATACTATGAGTTCAGGATGCAACAGGCCGAGGCTATGAGGAACGCCCTTGTGGTCTTCGAGGAAACGGAAAGGGAATTCGAGGCCTTCAGCGGCAGGAGGTACGGGGCTGTGGATGCCTACAATACCGAAGGAGCAGACCGCGTCGTCGTCGTGAACGGATGCACCGCAGGGACGATGCGAGCGGCGGCCAGAGCCATGAACGCTGCTGGTGAGAACGTGGGCGTATTGGCCATCAAGCTCTATCGGCCTTTTCCGACAGAAGAGGTCGTTTCTCAACTCAGACGGGCGAAGTCGGTTATGACCATGGACAGGAGCATCAGCCTTGGAGCCCCCTCTGGTCCAGTCGCGGAGGATGTCAAGTCCGTTCTGAAGGGAGCGGGGATTGATAGACCAGTAATGAGCCTGGTCTACGGAATCGGGGGCCGAGACGTGACGGTCGAAGATGGGAAGAAGATATTCGCCCTGGCCAAGGACGAGACTTCGTTCGGCGAGGCATCGGTGATGTACGGGGTGAAGGCCTAGATGTACGAGCAGGTCAAGGGCCTAAAGGAGCTCCCGATGGACGAGCCCCTTTCTCCCGGCCACCGCCTCTGCCCCGGATGCGGGGCCTCAATCGTCGTGAGACAGGTCCTTCTTGCCGCTCCGAAAGACACCATAGTGGCCAACGCGACCGGTTGCCTGGAGGTGTCTACGGCTCTGTACCCTTATTCGGCCTGGAACAGACCTTGGATCCATTCTGCGTTCGAGAACGCGCCAGCCGTGGCGTCGGGAATCGAAGCCGGCTTCAAGGCTCTGACCAAGCGTGGCGAGGCCGAGGAGCATCCAATCGTGGTCTTCGGAGGAGACGGCGGAACCTATGACATAGGACTCCAGGCGCTCTCTGGTGCATTTGAAAGAGGGCAGAGGTTCCTCTACGTGTGTTATGACAACGAAGCCTACATGAACACCGGAATACAGAGGTCGGGAGGGACGCCACGAGGGGCGTGGACGACTACCACCCAGGTGGGTTCCGCCCGGGCAGGGAAGACAGAGACCAGGAAGGACATAATGTCCATAGTCGTGGCCCATCGCGTCCCCTACGCCGCCACAGCCTCGATTTCTCACTGGCGGGACTTGATGAACAAGGTGAGGAAGGCGCTTTCGAAGGACGGACCGACTTTCATGCTAGTGACGTCACCCTGCACAAGGGGCTGGCGGTTCGACGCGGCAAAGACCATCAAGATGTCCAAGCTGGCGGTCGAGACCAGATTCTTCCCATTGTATGAGGTTGAGGACGGGGTCTATAAGATAACGGTCCCCGTCACGAGCCCCAAGCCGATGGAGGAGTACCTGAAGGCCCAAGGCCGATACTCACACCTATTCCTCCAGCAGAACGCGGCCGAGCTTGAGATTGTGAAGAAGGATGTCGAGGACAACTACAAACGCCTCGAAAAACTCTCGCAGCTGACGAGCCAGATCTACGGTCCCTAACCCGGGCAAAGCCATTCTCCAAGGTCGAGACCTCAGATGGGCCAGATGGAAGTGCTGAAGCAAGACTCTGACGCTTCCTCTCTCCGGGAACCCTTAATGGCAACCGAGGCTGTCTTGTGCAAAGAGATGTCTCTCTCGGCGAAGCTGACGAAGCCCTCCGGCAAGGAGGCGGTTCTCTACCGCAATCTGCCTAGCGGCAGGGTCCAATGCACCGCATGCGCGAGGGAGTGCCAGATTGGGGAAGGCCAGGTCGGCTTCTGCGGCGTAAGAGGGGTCGTCGGGGGAAGATTGTACCTCCTCGTCTACGGCAGGGTGGTGGCAGAGCACATCGACCCTATCGAGAAGAAGCCGGTTGTCCACTACAGGCCAGGCTCAAAGGTCTTCTCTATTGCGACGAGCGGATGCTCATGGGCATGCTCCTACTGCCAGAACAGCGATATCAGCCAGCTGCGGAAGATCGAGGGCATCGAAGCCACGCCTGAAGAAATCGTCGAGAATGCAATCGGCTACGGCTGCGAGGGGATTGCCTACACATACAACCAACCAACGATATTCATGGAGTACGCGCGCGACGTCGGGGTGCTGGCGAGGTCAAAAGGCCTCTTCAACATCTTCGTCTCCAACGGATATGACACGCCGGAGACGGTCGGGCTGATGAGGGAGTTCTTGGACTGCGTGACGGTCGACTTCAAGGCAAGTGGCGAGCCCAGCTTCGCGAGAAAGTACGTCGCGATCCCGAACGCAGACCCGATCTTCCAGAGTCTGCTCGAGATCAAGAGTCGCACAAGTGTGCGCATCGAGATAACCGACCTAATCGTTCCACGCGTGGGAGAATCGCTTGATGCAGCGGAGAAGCTCTGTCGATGGGTCTACGACAACCTCGGTCCGGATATTCCTGTCCACTTCCTGCAGTTCCACCCCGACTACAAGATGATGGACTTCCCCCGGACTCCGGTGGAGGTCCTCGAGAAGCATCTCACGATAGGGAAGAAAGCAGGCCTCAACTACGTCTACATCGGAAACGTCCCCGGCCACCCGGCCGAAAGCACCTACTGCCCAGGATGCGGGAAGGTTCTGATTAAACGGTACGGCTACGAAATCCTCGAGTACAACTTGGATGAAGGGAACAGGTGCAACTCTTGCGGTCACAAGACGCCCATTATCGGTCCCCTGAGTCAGTCGTACAAGGAAGACAGGTTCGTCTCTGTGATTAGCTGACCATCTGCGCGTCAAGCCTCTGTTTGACGAACTTCTCCGCGTCTAGGAGCGCCTTGCAGCCGTCGGCGGCTGCTGTTATTGCCTGCCTGTACCTGAAGTCATGAACGTCACCTGCCACGAAGACCCCGGGGACGCTGCTCTCGGTCCCGTTCCTGACCGCGACGTATCCTTTCTGGTCAAGCTCGACCTGCCCCTTGAAGATTTCGGTGTTGGGGTCGTAGCCTATAGCGACGAAGAGGCCCTCGACCTCCATGACTCCATCCCGCCCCGTCTTCAGGTTCTTCGTCCTGACCCCCCGCACGCGCTCCTCTCCAAGGACGTCGGTAACGACCGTGTCCCAAACGAAGCTGATCTTGGGATTCGAGCGCGCCTCTTTTTTCAGCGCCGCGCTCGCCTTCAACTCGTCCCTTCTGTGGATCACCTGTACGGAGCTCGCGAACTTCGTTAGGAACATGGCCTCCTCCATCGCCGTGTCGCCCCCGCCCACGACCGCGACCTTCTTTCCCCTGAAGAAGAAACCGTCGCAGACCGCGCAGTTGGAGACCCCCTTGCCCATCAACCGCATCTCGGATTCCAGGTTAAGCCTCCTGGGGTTCGCCCCGGTCGCGATTATCACGGACATGGCCTCGACGGCCCCGCTGTCGGTGTGTATCTCGAAGGGATAGACGCCAAAGTTGACCTTCACGACATCTTCTTGGATCAGTTTGGCGCCGAGCCTCTCAGCCTGGGACTTCATCTTCATTATCAGGTCAGGCCCCATCACCGTGTCTGGAAATCCCGGGAAGTTCTCGACGCCGCTTGTCAGCATCAGCTGACCGCCGTACTTGGTTCCCATGTACACTAGTGGGTCAAGGTCAGCCCTGCACGCGTAGATGGCAGCCGTGAGTCCAGCAGGCCCTGAACCGATGATTACGATCTTCTTCGTGTCCACGCTCGCTTCTGAGCCTTTGACCGCCCCTCTGCCTCATAAATCTGCCTCCTTCCTGTAGGGATCAGCTACAACAGCTTTGCTTCTCTCTGGACTACGTGCAGCTCGTCAGATAGCTGGTTGAGTGCCCTCTCGAGCCTCCTCGAGTACTGGGGCAGGAGCCTGTCGAAGACCTCCTTCCTCATCCTCTTTGTGTAGTACTGCTCGTAGAGGTTGAGCTTGTCCTTGGTCGCCCTGTCCACCTCCCTCTCGGTCGTGTGGATTTGGTTCAGCAGGTCGAAGAACTTCTGGGTCGTCGACTTCTGCCGGACCTCGTTCAGCCTCTGGAGGGCCCTGCTCCTGAAGGTGTCGAGACGCACTCTGGTTTCGTCGAAGTACGCCTTGTTGAGCTCACTGGGGTTTGCCGCGGCTATGTCAGGCCATAGTCCGTTGATCAGGCTCGTTTTTTCGTCAAACGCCTTGATCATGGCGGAGGCCCTCTCGGTCGACGACTCCTCCTCCGTCTCTTCTTCCTGGGTCATCGAGGTCCTTGAGACGAAGAGTCCTACCAGAAGGAGAACGAATATCAGTGAAGCCGTCGGTATGCCTTGGTCCACCGCCCAGCCCACCGACAGGCCGTAGGTCATCTTGAAGCTCCCGGTCTCCCAGGGGGCAGGGTCGACATTCGAGAATGGCAAAGGAGGTCCTTGGACGACCTTAACACCGACTGGAAGAGAGAATCCAACGACGTACGAGTTTACGAAGGCGGCTATGGGGGATGACGTCGGTAGATCCAATGTGACTTGACCCCCTGAGGTGCTGTAGTACTTCTGAGGGAGACGATACTGGTAGGCCAGAGTGTAATTCGTCTTCGGACTAACCGCCCCTATTGCTGCTGCTGAGAGGGTGATGCCGTAGTCGTTGAGTGTGACACTTGTCGGGTTAAGCAGGTGAGGCACCGCCGGGGGCAACACCGTAACGCTCCCGCTGGCTGACACCAGCGGCGAAATATACAGCGTCGTCAGTGCAGTCGTCCCTAGGTTCTCGAACGATATCTGATCCGTAACCACCGGGTTCATGTTCGAGTCAACCGATATTGTTCTCTTTGCCTGGTAGACCACCAGCGGATAGAAATCCTGCCCTGCAGTCTGATTGATCGTCTTCAACTGCGTTACGGCGGCCGGTGCTGAGACATTCTTCAGTTTGTCTGAATAGGTGGTGCTAGTCGCCGTGACCGCTGCGACGAAATTGGTCGGGGACGTTACAAAATGGGTCGAGGCCGGTAACTTCACGACCTCGCTGAGGCTGCCAATGGTCAGGTCCACGGAGGGCCTGATAAGCACCTGGACTTGCAGGCTCCCGTTCGTGGCCGTCGAAACCACGCCATTGAGCAACACCCTCAGCATGAAACTCGTGTTGACTCCAGCGGCCAGCGACTGCCCACCGAGGACATTGTACGGACCTCCCGCCGTGATTCCGAAGCCAAGTTTGAAGCCGCTGCCAGTGAGATTGTACGAAGCCACTTTGGACGAGAGGTTGCCCAGTCCCACGGAGACGTCGGGCACGGTGACCACGGCAGTACCACTGTTCGTGAATCTTACGGTCTCGTTGGCAATCGCATACCCGTACCTGTTGAGAATGAACTGGCTTGTCACCTGCACCTGGGGGCTCGCCTGGGCGTGCGTCACCGGCTGTATCGGCACAACCAGCGCCAGTAGCAGGATGAAGAAGGCAGCAGAAGCTAGTCGCTTCAAACGAATGCCTCCACGCCGCTATGTTCTTATTTTAAGCGTTTTTCAGGTGGTCCGAATGCAAGGAACGCGTTCTCGCCATCCGCTACTCCCCAATCTCGACGAGGCCCTTCTGTCAGAGATGCTGGCCAAGGTCGGTGTAGGCTCCATAGACGAACTCTTTTCCGATATACCTCCAAGAATTAGGCTCAACCGGAAGCTGAGGCTACCAGAGGGGGACACCGAGTACGGCGTAAGGCGCGAGGTCCAGAGCAAGCTCGCCACCAATCGGACCCCGCCGGAGGCGCTCTGCTTCCTGGGCGGCGGGGTCTGGCCCCACTACGTTCCCGCCGTCGTTGAATCCATCATGGCAAGGCAGGAGTTCTATACGAGCTACACACCATACCAGGCCGAGATCAGCCAGGGGATGCTGCAGGCGCTCTTCGAGTACCAGAGCATGATGTGCGACCTCCTCGGGATGGAGGCGTGTAATAGTTCGTTGTACGACTGGGCGTCAGCTGCGGGGGAGGCGGTCAGGATGGCAGCTAGAGTGACCGGCAGGAAGAGAGCGCTGATTGGCGGAAACGTCGGTCCCCAGAGGCGTGCAGTAATCCAGACGTACGTCGAGCCCGCAGGAATAGAGCTCGAGTCGGTGAAGTTCGACATGTCGAAGGGAACCCTGGACAAGACAGACCTCAGAGCCAAGGCCTCCGACGGCGTGGCCTGTCTCTACCTTGAGAACCCAAACTACTTCGGCGTCATCGAAGAAGGAGTGCAGGAGCTCGTCTCCTTAGTTCACGCGGCTGGGGGGGTGGCTGTGGTCGGGGTCGACCCAATCTCCCTCTCTTTAGTCAAAGAGCCAGGGGCCTACGATGCCGATATCGTGGTGGGCGAGGGACAGCCACTCGGGATTCCGATGAACTACGGCGGACCCCACCTAGGCATTTTCGCGGTGCGGGACATAAAACTGGCGAGGAGCATGCCCGGACGGCTGATCGGAATCACCACTCCAGTCGGAGATCCTGACCAGATGGCCTTCGCCATGGTCTTGCAGGCGAGGGAGCAGCATATCCGACGGGAGGCCGCAAGCTCGAACGTCTGCACCAACCAGGCCTTGATGGCTGTAGCCGCCGCGAGCTATCTCTCGCTCCTAGGCGAGGAGGGGTTTCGCAGGCTTGGGGAGACGGTACTATCGAACTCGCACTTTGCCGCCAAGAGGCTTTCGCGGGTCAAGGGAGTCACTTGCCCATTTTTCACCGGCTCATTCTTCAAGGAGTTCGTCGTGTCTTACGACAAGGCGAAGGCAGCGTCAGTCTTCCGACAAATGGCCAAGTCTGACGTGATGGGCGGATACCCAATCGACAGGAGCTTCGGACTCGGCGTCGAGGCTGCATCTTTCTGCGTGACCGAAGTCCACACCCGAACCGACATCGAGCGCCTCGCGACCACTCTAGAGGAGGCCCTATGACATGACGAAGGGCTTCCGACAAGCTCGCTGGCACGAGCCCCTCCTGAACGAACTGAGCAGGTCCGGGAGGATAGGGATGCTTCCGCCCTCGGACCCGAGTATAGAGAAGGAAGTTCCGGACCCGGCCCGCCTCGTCCCGGCTTCCATGAGGCGTGAATCTCTCAAACTTCCTGAGCTCTCAGAGTTGCAGGTCCTAAGGCACTTCAACCGTCTCTCACAGATGAACTTCTCAGTTGAGCTCGGGATGTACCCCCTCGGCAGCTGCACGATGAAGTACAACCCGAAGGTCTCGGAGATGCTCGCTTCTGCCGACTCGATGAAGCAGGCCCATCCTCTCCAGCCGCAGGAGACGGTCCAAGGCATCCTTTCAATACTGTATGACCTGGAACGCATTCTCAGCGAGATTACGGGGGTGTCAAGATTCTCACTCTCGACGGCTGCAGGGGCGCAAGGCGAGTTCGCGGGCGTCCTGATAATCAGGAAGTACCTGCGAGAGCACGGTGGAGGACGGAGGGACGAAATCATCGTGCCCGACTCAGCCCACGGCACCAACCCTGCGAGCGCAGCGATGGCCGGGTTCAAGGTGATCAAAGTCTCGTCTGACTCCAGCGGGCAGGTCAGGGCGAAGGCAGTCCAGCAGGTGGTCTCAGAAAGGACCGCGGGCATGATGTTCACCGTCCCCAACACGCTGGGCCTATTCGAGAGCGAGGTGGCCGAGGTGTCTGAGGCCGTCCACGACGCAGGGGGCCTGATGTACTACGACGGCGCCAACATGAACGCTCTTCTTGGTAGGGCGAGACCTGGAGACATGGGTTTCGATGTAGTCCATCTGAACCTGCATAAGACGTTCGCGACTCCTCACGGGGGTGGCGGCCCAGGGGCTGGTCCGGTAGGCGTGACCGAGAAGTTAGTGGAGTATCTCCCGGTACCCGTCTTATCGCACGACGGAGAGATGTATTCGCTAGACTACAGTCTGAAGCATTCGATTGGACCGCTCAAGGGCTTCGTGGGAAACTCTGCCATCCTCCTTCGGGCTTACGTGTACATCCGCCTTCTGGGGGCCTCAGGTCTCTCCAACGTCTCCTCTCTCGCCGTCCTCGCAGCGAACTATCTCTGGAAGAGCCTCGACCCAGATGCGTTCCCTGTCTCCCAGGGAGTGGGCCTTCACAGAAAGCATGAAGCGGTCGTCTCTGTTAAGAGCGAACTGCCGGGGGGTGCGCTCAAGGTGGCGAAGGCAATCCTTGACTACGGCATGCACGCGCCGACTATCTATTTCCCCCTGATCGTCAGCGAGGCATTGATGATTGAACCGACCGAGTCAGAACCTATGGAGATGCTGGACGAGTACGCTGAGTCGATGAACGAGATCAGCAGGTCGCTGAGGGGCGGAACCCTCGGTGAAGTGCCGAAGAACACCAGCGTCGGCAAGCTGGACGAGGTCAAAGCATCGCATCCGCTGACCCTAAAGGTCCATTGGTAAGGCCAAAGGTCATATATCCTGCCATAGTTCGCGAGGTGCCAACGTGGAGAACGACCTGGAGAAGCGCGTTTCAGAGCATCTGAAAGATCTGGTCGATGAAGAGACGACGAGGAAGTTTGGCGAGCTCAATATAGTGACCGATGTTTCTGAAGTCTCCCCTGGGTCAGTAAGGGTCAAGTTCCAGCCACTCTCCGCTTACAGTCCCCTCGCCGTCGACACAGGCAGAAACATCAGGGACAAAGCACTTGCCGTCGAAGGTGTCAAGATCGTGCGCGTAGAATGCGTCGGACACATGATGGATGAGCTCGTCGACAGAATCGTCAACAAGGACGAAATCAAACCGAAGGTCAAGAAGTAGGCTCATCGCCGCCTCTCAGGGCGGAGTAAAACAAAATTGGATTAAGGGTCAACTATATTGACTCACGTGTTTGTAAATCAACTGGCTCGCACAACGTCTGCGCCCCAGAAATGTCCACGAACGATTCCACTGAAATCACGGCCGTCGGAATAGGCACTGCGGGTAACAGGATCGTCTCCCTACTGAGCAGGCAGTCCCTGCTCGTCAACCGGTTCGCTTACGTGTCATGCGACAGGGACGACCTCTCGAACACTGGGACCGGAGAAAAGATTCTCATCGAGTCGCCCGTCGACCAGAAGCTGACGCCGGCGATGGTCCGGGGCCTTGCTCTCGGGTCCCACAAGAGGATAATGGACGTCGTTGAGAACTCCAAGGTGGTCTTCGTTGTGGCAGGGCTGGGAGGCGCCACGGGGAGCGGCCTGTCACCACTGGTAGCCTCGATAGCAAGGGACACCGGGGCCACCACGGTAGGCGTCGCTGTAATGCCTTTCGAGTTCGAAAGCAAATTGAAGTTCTATGCTGGCATATCGCTGAAGCGCCTCCGCGCGGCTTCGAGAGGGGTGATAGTCATCGATAACGACACGCTGATGAGGTCTTCTCCAGAGGATTCCACCCTCACCAGTCTGTACGACTCGGCCAACAGGGAGGCGGTCAACGCTCTAGGCTCACTCCTATCGAAGTGTTCCGAGACTTCGGTCTCAGTCGGCCTTAACAAACTGCTGGGGACCGTCCTCCAAGACGGATACTCACTGCTGGGTGTTTCAAACAGCGCTTCGATTGACAAGGCCGAGGAAGCACTAGCTGGGGCCGTCATTTCGATAGGCAAACTCGCGGAGGCCAAGGAGGTCAGCCGGGCGGTGGTAATGCTCTGCGGCGATGCCTCACTGTCAGGTCAGGAGGTGGGCCTGGTCGTGAAGAGGCTCGGCTCAATGATAAACAACCAAATGGTCGACGTAGAGTACGGCGTGAACTATTCAGGAACGGCTCAGTTGCAGGTCAACCTCCTGGCGTCTGGGTTCACGTCCACGAAGTACGACGATTACGACCCCCTTGGCAAGGTCCTCGCCGGGAGGACGATTGACGACGAAATGGACTCCACGCTTCCGCTTGGCCTGGAGTTCCTCGAGTCATGCGACTAACCGAGCATGACCCGAACCTTACCAAGGTCTTTCTCTTCGATCTTCTTGAAGACGGGTTTCGGCTCGCCTATCTTCTGCCCTGCCCTGACTCTCAATTCTGAGGCCGAAGTCCACCCGCCCTCCCCGAGGGGCCTGTCGAAGCCCAACTGAGCCCAGAATTCCTCAGAGCTAAACGGCAGAAACGGGTTCAGCAGGGTAGCTAGGCCGGCGACGAGGTTGCAGGAATAATACGCCGCTGTGGGCTCTTCTTCAGCGTTCTCCCAGGGCGCCTTGTGCTGGAAGTAACGGTTGCAACTTCCTGAGAAGTCAAGGACCCTCTTGAGCGCCCTGTCGTAGTGTCCCTCCTCTATCAGCCGGCCGGTCTCCTTGACAGCTTCTTCGAGTTCCCTCAAGACCGCCTCCTCCTCCTCGCCGGCTCTGCCCGGCTCTGGGACGACCCCTCCATGCCTGTTCTTTACGAAGACCAAGGCTCTGTAGACGAAGTTTCCGATGCTTGCGACTAGTTCGTTGTTGATCTTGTCAGCGAACTCCTGAAGTTCAAAGTTGGCGTCAGCCTGACTGTAGGGCATTATCCTGGTCAGATAGAATCTCAAGTAGTCGGGCGGGAAACTCTCCAAGAAGTCCCTGATTGTAACCATCCAATGCTTGCTCCTCGATATCTTCTTCCCCAACAGGAGTAGGTGTCCCCTTGTAGGAATCTGGTCGGGGAGCTTGTACTCCCCTTCGCCCATCCTCATGCTGGGGAGGAACAAGTAGTGGTGGTACACGATGTCCTTCCCGATGAAGTGATAGATCTTCGATTCGTTCCAGTACTTCCGACCAGATGCGCCGCTCTTCCCTGCGGCCTTCAGGGCCGCTGTAATGTAGCAGAGATGGTTGTCGAACCAGCCATAGAAGACTTTGCCTTCTGCCTCCTTGAGCGGGACGGGAACCCCCCAGGGGATATCCCTCGTGATGTCCCAGTCTTGCAGGCCGTCCTTGATCCAGTTGAGCACGTAGTTCTTGGCGTCAGGCTGAAGCGCCTCGTTCTCTCTCAACCATTCTTCGAGCCTCTTGGAAAAGACTGACAGCTTGAAGAAGTAGTGGGTACTCTTCCTCATCGCCGGGGGCTTTCCGCAGATTGCGCAGTGCGGGCTCAGAATCTGGCCTGGCTGCAGTGTCCTTCCGCAGCTGTCGCACGCGTCCGAGTACTGATCCTCGGCGCCACAATAGGGGCACTTCCCCTTGACATACCGGTCCGGAAGGAATTTCTTGTCGTATTCGCAGAAGAACTGGTCGACCTCGGAGACGAAGATGAAGCCGTTTTCATTGAGTCGCGTGAAGAACCCTTGCACGAGCTGGATGTTTTCGGGGGAACTGGTCCTGTCAAAGACATCATAGACGATTCCTATCCTCTCCAGGTCTTCCTTGAATCTCCTGTTCCACTCCGCAACGTACTCTGATGGCTTCTTGCCCTTCTTCTCCGCTGCGATCAGAATCGGCGTCCCAAAGTCGTCGGATGCGCAGACTTGGATGACCTTGGCACCGCTCAGCTTGAGGTACCTGTATAGGATGTCGGGGGGGAGATGAGTGCTTGCAACGTGCCCGAGGTGGAGGTCATCATACGCGTACGGCAGCGCCGCAGTGATTATGACGTTATTGTCGCTGAGTTCATCCACCGAATCGAATTCGTCATCCCGCGGATTTAACCCTTCCGAGACCCAGAGGGTTCTGTTGGCTTGGCGGACGATCGTTCTCGGTGTTGACTGTCGGGTGATGACGCAAGACCCGGAAAGTCAAGAAGAAAGAGAACAAAGTCACTACAGGCCTCGCGACCGACTTTCCCCAGTTTTGTTGCTGACCCGCTCCGCGTTATAGCTCCGAAACGCAGGGTTCTATTCACGGTCGTACTTTGCCAGGGAGCAGATCTCGTACCCGCCAAGCTTCTCCCTCCCTCTGAGGTAGCTGAGCTCGGCGACGAAAGCGAATCCCAGAACCTTCCCACCAAGTTTCTCGACCAGCACCCTTGCTGCCCTCGCGGTGCCCCCAGTCGCTAGGAGGTCGTCGACGACCAGGACTCTGTCTCCTTTCGAGATTGCGTCCGAGTGGATCTCCAGGCCCTGCCTTCCATATTCGAGCTCGTAGTTCACGCCCAACTTCTTGCCCGGAAGCTTACCCGGCTTCCTGGCTGGCACGAACCCGATCCCGAGCCTGTCGGCGAGCGGCGCGCCTGCGATGAAACCCCTGGCCTCGATTCCCACAACCTTATCGACCTTCCTGTCTTTCCAATTCAAAACGAAGGCGTTCGTCACCCTCCTGGTTAACTGACCGTTCTTCCAGAGCGTCGTCAGGTCCTTGAACGTGACCCCCTTCATCGGGTAGTCCTGAATTGTCCTGATGTTCCGCTTTATTTCCTGTTCGAGGGTGGCCATCAGGCGCTCAACCTCGCGTTCTCTAGCGCAAAGCCGCAACGACATGTGCGTTCTCGGGGGAGCCGTTCCACAATCTCGACTATCAGGCTCCTGAGCCTCTCCATGTTCCTCTCAAAGACTCTGATTACTTCGTGGTGAGAGACCGGCTTCACTCTTGGGTCTCCTTCGAGGCCTGCGTCATAATCCGTCACCACGGAGACGTTCAGGTAACAGAGCTGCTGTTCCCTTGCGAGGACAGCCTCAGGGTACTGGGTCATGTTGATGACGTCCCACCCCTGTCCCCTGAAGAACCTGCTCTCTGCCTTCGTCGAGAACCTAGGTCCCTGGATCACGACCACCGTGCCGCTGCCGTGGAACTTCACGCCCAGCTTCTTGGCCGCTTCGACCGCGACCTTCCTCATCTGGGGACAGTAAGGTTCGGCCGTGCTCACATGTGTTGTCTCAGGTCCATCGTAGAACGTTTCATCCCTCCCCGTGGTGAAGTTCACAAACTGGTCGCAGATGACGAAGTCCCCCGGCCGGACTTCGGCCCTGAGGCTTCCGACCGCGTTCGGTGCTATGATCCTCGTGATCCCGAGCTGCTTGAAAGCGTAGACGTTGGCCTTGTAGGGGACGGCGTGCGGGGGGTATTCGTGGTGGACCCCGTGTCTCTGCAGGAAAGCGAGTTGTCTCTCCCCGACAGCCGAAATCGTGACCTTACCACTGGGGGGCCCATACGGAGTACGCATCGCGAATGTCCTGCCTGAGTCCTTAAGGAAACTGTAGAAACCAGACCCGCCAAAGACGCCGATCTCCGCCCTCGGCTTCACGTTTCCAGACACGACGAATTCAGTATAAATTCTTTGATGGCGCGAATATGTCCTCGCTTTCAGATCCATCATCTCACTGGTCCCTGGCAAACCCAACGGACTGGGGGGCGTGTCAGCATGCCCACTGCAGGGAGAGTCACCTTCTTGTTCCTCTACCCCATTTCATTCTGTGCTAGTGGCGTAGCCAGCCCGTACAACGCAGCCATCTCCCAGACATCCACTGCGTGAAGCTGCCCAACTGTCGTCGCCGGGTTGAATCTTCATTGATGGGAAAGGCGCCTAGATTGACGGTTCGTCGCGTACGAGAAGCAGATGCCCCGACGCGTTGTTTCAACGACAAGACCCAGAAGAGTTGAAATACCCAAGGTGGAGGATTTGCCCGATGCCCCGTTCTTACGACGAGCTCCTTTCAAGGGCCAGGTCTGGCACCGATAAGGAAGCCAAGAAATCGGGGGCCCTCCGCCTCGAGCTCCCAGAGCCCGACGTCATCTGGGTCGGTAACAAGACGATATTTCGCAACTACGCCGAGTTCCCGAAGCTGATCAGGAGGGACTCCGCAAGAATCCTCATGTACTTAGCAAAGGAGCTTGCGACCGCCGCTTCGATTGATGGCGAGAGGGCAATATTCATCGGGCGAAAAGACCGCACCTCTTTCTCTCAGTTGCTCCAGCGCTACGTAAAGGACGGCGTCCTCTGTCCCGTCTGCGGCAGCCCGGACACCCACCTCGAGAAGGAGAAGAGGATGTGGTTCATGGTCTGTGAGGCGTGCGGCGCACGGTCAGTCGCCAAGGTGGCCTAGAGTGAAGGTCAGGGGGTTCGCGGTCAAGACGGCCGAGTACAGGGGGAGCGTCCTGGTCAACGTATGTGACGAAGAGCTCGTGGGCAGGACTGTTGCCGAGGGCAAGCTAAAGGTCCATCTCTCAAAGGAGTTCTACTCCGGCGAGGTGGTCGACAAAGGAGAGGCGCTCAGACTCATCAGGACCTGCTCGATCGTGAACCTCGCCGGCGAGAGGTCGGTTTCGCTCGCGGTAGACAACGAAGTAGGAGCTCGGGAGGCCATTCGCGAGATTGAGGAAGTGCCTTTCCTAATGATTTACAAGTTCTCGGGTTAACTTGTCTCGCGGAACCTCTTCAGCAGTTCTTTCTGCGCATTGCTGAGGTCCTTCGGGATTTCCACTCCGACCCTGACGTACTCGTCCCCCTTGCCCCAGCTTCCATAATTGGGAAGGCCCTTTCCTTTCACTCTGAATACGGTACTTGGCTGGGTGCCGTGCGGGACGCTCAGCTTCACGTCTCCGTAGAGGGTCGGAACTGTCAGCTCGGTCCCCAGCATCGCCCCGACGACCCCGACCTTGGTCTCAAGGTAGATGTCGCTCTCACGGCGGGTAAAGAGCCTATGGGGAGCCACGTTCAGCGCAACATACAGGTCGCCCGGCGGGACCCCGTTTTCACCGGCGTTGCCCTCGCCTCTCAGCCGCAAAGTGAGCCCGTCCTCGACCCCAGCGGGTATGACGACCCGAATCTTGCGGGTCCTCTCGACTGATCCTCTTCCTCTGCAATCCTTGCACGGAGATTCGATGGTGTGTCCTCTGCCTCCGCACCTGTTGCACGCCATCACCCTCACGAGCCTGGTGAATCCTGTCGACTGAACCCTCTGGATCTGCCCGGTCCCGTCGCAGGTGGAGCAGCTCTGCGGAGAGGTGCCGGGCCTGGCGCCGCTCCCATCGCAGGTTGCACACACCTCGTCCCTCGGAACCTCAATCTCCCTACTAGACTCTTCTACGATGTCCTCCAGGTTGACTTGGAGGTGGTAGGTCAGGTCCTCGCCCCTGCCTGGTTGCTGGCCCGGTCCTCCGCCGAAGAACTGGGAGAAGACGTCATTGAACCCACCAAACCCCATGCCGCGGAAGAATTCACCGAAGTCGACCCCTCTGAAGATATCCTCCTGGCTGTACTTCTGATAGACTCCTTCTTTTCCGTGCGTGTCGTACTGGCTCCTCTTCTCATCGTCCGACAGGACAGCGTAGGCCTCGGAGATCTCCTTGAATCGCGCTTCCGCTTCGGGCGACTTGTTCCTGTCTGGATGGAACTCTAGGGCCAGCTTCCTGTAGGCGTTCTTGATCTGCTCCTTCGTGGCCCCTCTTTGGACACCCAGCACTTCGTAGTAGTCTCTTCCCGCCATCCCGCACAGCCTCTACTTTCCTTCGTCGACAACCTTGTAGTCTGCGTCGCTCACTTTGGAGCCCTCGGCCGGTCCGCCGGGGGCGGCGTTCTGGCTTTGCGCCTGTTGGGCGGCGTTCTGGCTTTGCGCCTGCTGGTATACCGCTGTCCCGACCTCCTGAAGCACTCGCTTGAGGGCCTCGTTCTTCTCTCTGATTTGGGCAGAGTCCTTGCCCTCGAGGGCGCTCCTCAGTTCCTTGGCGGCAGCATCGACACGGTCGAGGTTCTGCTTGTCGACCTTCCCCTCGAGGTCCCGCCTTGTCCTCTCGGCCGTGTATAGAATCGAGTCCGCCTCGTTCCTCAGCTCGGCCTCCTCCTTCTTCTTCTTGTCTTGTTCGGCGAACGAATCTGCATCCTTTATCAGCCTCTCCTTCTCCTCCTTCGAGAGCTTCGTCGAAGCCGTAATCGTGATCTTCGCCTCCTTACCAGTTCCCATGTCCTTGGCGGAGACTATCAGGAGGCCGTTCGCGTCGATGTCAAAGGTCACCTCGATCTGGGGGACTCCCCTCGGCGAGGGCGGTATCCCGGCTAGGTTGAACATCCCCAGCGAGACGTTGTCCGAGGCCATGGCCCTCTCTCCTTGGACCACTTGAATCGTCACGGCAGTCTGGAAGTCGGCCGCAGTAGTGAAGACTTTGCTCCTCTTCGTGGGGACAGTCGCGTTCTTCTCGATCAGGTGCTCCGTTATCCCTCCGAGCGTCTCAACTCCGAGCGAAAGCGGAGTGACGTCGAGGAGCAGTATGTCCTTGATCTCTCCGGCGAGGACCGCCCCTTGAATGGCTGCACCGATCGCTACCGCCTCCATCGGGTCGACTCCCCTCTCAGCAGGTTTGCCAGCCACATCCTCGACGAACTTCCTGACGAGGGGCATCCTGGTCATCCCGCCTATCAGGATCACCTTGTCTATCTGGGTCGGTGAAAGCTTCGCGTCGTTCATCACCCTTCTCATCGTCTGTTCCGTCCGGCTCACGATAGGCCTCGCCACCTCCTCAAGCTTCGTCCTGGTCAGCGTGAAGTGCAGGTTCTTGGGCCCGGTCGAGTCACTCGCGATGAACGGTAGGTCGATGTCGGTCGAGGTGAGGTTCGACAGCTCAATCTTCGCCCTTTCGGCGGCCTCCTTGAGCCTAGCCATGGCCGTCCGGTCGTTCCTCAGGTCAATCCCAGTCTTAGAACGGAAGTCTTGGAGGAGGACTTCGATGACTGCGTTGTCCACGTCGGCACCCCCGGTCTGGGTGTCTCCAGAAGTCGCGAGGACTTGGAAGACCCCTTGCCCGAACTCCATTATGGTCGCGTCGTGGGTGCCTCCCCCGAAGCTGAAGACGAGGATCTTCATCTCCTTCTCAGCCTTGTCCAGTCCGTAGGCCAGAGACGCGGCCGTCGGTTCGTTGATGATTCTGACCACCTCCAGCCCCGCTATCTCGCCGGCGTCTTTGGTCGACTGGCGCTGGTTGTCGTTGAAGTGCGCGGGAACTGTGATGACCACCTTCTTCACCGGATATCCGAGGAAGACCTCGGCGTCGTGTTTTATCTTCTGAAGGATGTATGAGCTGATTTGTTCGGGCGAGTATTGTTTCCCAAAGACGTTGACCTTGTAGTCCGTTCCCATCTTCCGCTTGATCTCAAAGATTGTGCCTTCGGGGTTGGTTACGACCTGGCGCCTCGCAGGGTCGCCGACGAGGAGCTGACCGTCCTGAGTGAACGCGACCACGGAGGGGAACATCTTCCCTGATGGCGTGGCTCCCTCGGCGCTGGGTATCACGACCGGTCTCCCGCCCTCTATGACCGCCGCAGCCGAATTCGTTGTGCCGAGGTCGATGCCCAGAATCTTCTCTCTCGCGCTACTCATCTGCCTTCTCCTCCTCAACGGGTTCCTTCATCCCCAATTCAACCTTTACCATGCTCGGCCTGATCACGTGCCCCCTGAAAGTGTAGCCCGTCCGCAGCTCTTCCACCACGACATCAGGGCCTAGCGAGGAGCCCTGGACCTTCGCGACCGCCTCGTGTTTGGACGGGTCGAACGGCTTCCCCACTGAGTCGATTCTCCGCAGCCCGGAAGATTCCAGTGCCGAGTACATGTTCTTCCGCACCATCTCAATCCCTTCCTGAAGCTCAGTCCTGCCGGCGTCGTCGCCCGCGTGCTTCACTGCGAGGTCCAGCTCGTCCAGCACGCTGAGCAGCCTGAACACGAGACCCTTCGATGAATTCTCTTCAATCTCTCTCATCTCCTTCTCGGTTCTCTTTCTGTAGTTCTCGAAGTCCGCTTGCATATACTTCAGCCGGTTCAGGAGTTCCGTGTCGCTCCCCTTCCCCTCCGCGAGCTGTGCCTTCAGCGCGTCCTCTCCATCCTGGGGGTTCTCCCTTCCAGAAAGATCATCGTCTTCTTCCGACAAACCAGCAACACATCCCGATTCCCGAGTTGTCTCCGGATGCACCGTCTCTAATCTATAAGTTTTCATCAGAATAGGCGACCTATATCCGTAGGGTAGTGAGGCATCTATAAGACCATCTGGCCTTATAGATGCGAGAGTCGCCTCCTGCCGTCATGGGGTCAAGATTGACTACATGGAACGTGCGCGCGCACAGTCACAACCAGAGGTGAAGTGCTCCGATGAGCCACCCTCAGGATGGAGCAGAAACAGATGAGCAAGATGCGGCCCAAGCGGATGAAGAAGACATGATCCAGGAGGACGAACCCAGGAAGACGACGGAGAGGCTCCAGAGGTTCGAGCGCGAAGATAGGCACGTGAGGAAGGACGCTGACCAGCGCAAGGTGATGGAGGAGGTCTTCGACCGCGTGACCCTGCTGGCAGTGGAGGAGCTGATTTCGAGGAAGGACTTGGGCGACCTCAGAGGCGTCGTAAACTCAGGGAAGGAGGCGAGGGTCTACTACGGGGTGGGGGTCGACGACCGTCCCGTCGCCGTGAAGATCTACATGACCGCGACCTCTGAATTCAGAAAGCGCCTAGGCTACATCGCTGGGGACAGAAGGTTCGCCAACATCCCTTCGAACTCCAGAGGCATCATCTACCTCTGGACCCGCAAGGAGTTCAAGAACCTCCAGCTTGCCGAGACGGCAGGCATAAGGGTCCCAAAGCCGCTGGCCTTCTATCGGAACATCATCGTGATGGAGTACATCGGCACCCCACCAGGACGCGCACCCACCTTCGCCGAATCAGATGTCGATGAACAGGACTATGACTGGACGTTCGAGACGATTGGCCGTCTGTACCGGGGGGCTAAGCTCGTCCACGCAGACCTGTCCGAGTACAACGTCTTCAAGTCGGAGTCTGAGAGGGTCCTCTTCGACATGGGGTCCGCGGTCCTTCTGTCTCACCCTCAGGCCGATGAATTCCTGAAGCGGGACGTCTCGAACATGGTGAGGTTCTTTAGGAAGCGAGGTATCTTCAAGAGAGACACGAATTCTTGGCTGGAGGACCTTAGATGAGCTTCGAACAGGCGGTCAGGGTGCCCTTGGAGAGGATAGGGGCCGTCATTGGAAGGGAAGGTGCCACGAAGCGGTCCCTTGAGACAGACCTCGGCGTCAAGCTCTCGGTGGACAGCAGGGAAGGGTTGGTCACGATAAAGTCGGGTTCGGTCGACCAGGGTGACCCGTTCATCGCCGTGAGGGTCATCGAAGCCATCGGACGTGGCTTCTCGCCTCAGCACGCCAGACGCCTCCTTGAGGAGGGGGTGGCGTTCGAGGTGATAGACCTGAGGGACTTCGCCGGGCGGAGCGCAAATTCACTAGACAGAATCAGGGGGCGCGTCATCGGGCTGAAGGGGAAGTCCAGGCGGGTGATCGAGGAACTGACCCAGTGCCACCTTTCGGTCTATGGGAGGACGGTCGCGATCATAGGAGAAGCCTCGGAAGTCCAGCTTGCGTCGGAGGCCGTCAGGAAGTTGGCGTCGGGGAGTCAGCACAAGACCGTGTACAATGAGCTTCAGAAGGCGAGGACCAAGCGCAAGATGGAGAGGATGATCCTCTGGGAGGGCTCGTCGCCGGAGGCAATCGCCGAGAAGCTCCGGAAAACGGAGGACTAGCATATATCCAATTCCCGTGAGACCCATGGTGCGGGAATTTCGGTTCGAAGATTTGATGAATCATCATTGTGGTCGGTAACCGGATGCGACATCGGTGAACTGGAGACATGGTTCGTCGATGCTAGTGGAAGTGGCGGCATCTGAGTAGCAAGACCACATTTGCCGAAATCTCACCCTCAGAATTCTTCTATCGTAACCGCGACCTGGCCGGTTTCACCAATCCTGCGCGCGCTCTCTACATGGCCGTCCGCGAGCTGGTTGAGAACTCGATGGACGCAGCTGAGCTGGCCGGGACCCCCCCTGACGTCTACGTCAGAATCATTCCTGAGAGCACAAACCCGGAGCTCCCAGACCCGAAGCCCTACAAACTAACCGTGATTGACAACGGTCCGGGCGTGGCCCCCCAGCACGTACCCAGTGCCTTTGGGAAGGTCTTCTACGGTTCCAAGTACGTCCTGCGCCAGTCGCGAGGTATGTTCGGCCTCGGAGGAACGATGGCTATACTCTACGGCCAGATCACCACCAACAGGCCTGTGGTCGTGACCACCTCTCCCGACGGCCGTCGCAAGTACGCATTCCAGATGATGATTGACATCGGCGAGAACAGGCCAATTGTCCTCAAGCGCTTCGCGAGCGACGCGAACGGGACGACCGGCACCAGGGTCGACCTGACGCTCGAAGGGGACTACCTCCGTGCGTCTCAGAAGATCTCCGACTACTTCAAACAGACCGCACTCGTCGCCAGCTACGCAAACCTGACCTTCGTCGACCCGACGGGTCAGGTTACCTTCTACGAGCGTGCGACCACCTCCATGCCCCCCGCGCCGAAGGAGACACTTCCTCATCCCTACGGCATCGATGTCGAGGCGTTCAAGCGCATCGTCAAGCTCTCGGAAGAGCACGACATGAAGTCCTTCATGGTCGCTCACTTTCACAGGGTGGGCGAGAAGATTGCCACGAAGTTCCTGGAGTTCGCTGGCGTCAGCGCCCGACTTCCGCCGAAGCGATTGAACAACAACCAGGTAGTTTCGATTGTCGATGCACTTCAGCGCTTTCCGGACTTCCTCCAGCCTGACGCGACAGTCCTTTCCCCCGTCGGGGAAGAGATCCTGCTCGCCGGTGTCAACAAGGAGCTCCAGCCAGAGTTCGCGACGGTCGTCACAAGACCTCCCTCATCATATTCCGGCTTCCCCTTCCTCGTGGAAGTCGCCGTAGCCTATGGTGGCAAGATCCTCCAGCCTGGTATGAGGCTCTTCAGGTTCGCAAATCGGATCCCGCTGCTCTATGACGAGGGCAGCGACGTCAGCTTCGAGGTCTTGAACGAGCAAGTGGACTGGAGGAGGTACCATGTCCCGCAGGACGCGCCGGTAGGAGTGATCACCCACATCTGCAGCACCCGCATACCCTACAAGACCGTCGGCAAGGAATACATCGCGGACAGACCCGAGATAGAAAGGGAGATTAAGAACGCGGCGAGGGAAGCCCTGCGGAGACTCGGGATCTTCCTGTCGAGGAAGGGGAGCAAAGATGCGGTCCAGAGGAAGATCAACATCTATGGCAAGTACCTTCCATTGATCGCGAAGTTCTCGACGGAACTCGCAGGCAAGAAGAGGCTGCCGAAGTACCGCAAGCTCATCGACGAAGCCGAGGGCACCTCGCCCGGTCAGGTCCAGGACGGAGGGCCCGAGGAGGAGAGGGATTCGACAAACGAGCAAGTGGTCACGGGCGCCCCGAATTCTACGGAGATGGAGATTGAGCAAAAGAAAATCGACGAGTACGGCGGAAGCTAGGAAGAGCAGCGCCCAGGCGCTCCTGAAGGACCTGGGCGGAAGCGTCTACTCTGACCTAGACGAAGGGAGGTTCCCCAGTCTTACCTTCGCCAGCAGGTCTGTCCGCAACATCGTCTACGACAAGAAGTTGCAACAGTTCGTGCTGGGCCCTACGACCGTGAAGAGGTCTTCGAGTAACATCAAGCACATCAGGCCGTTCACGCAGCTGCTCTGGCTCGCCTACTTCGCAAAGAAGCTGGTCGACGAAAAGCGGACGTCCACCCTCAGGGACGTTTTCTATTCAGCTCAGGCGTTCGACGTAGAGTTCGTCGACCAAGCCGAGTCGGACGAGCTGATCACGGACCTAGAGGTGGTAATGCAGATGGCGAGGGAGGGGATGAACATCTACCCTGAAGAGAGGAGCGCCATCTTTGGGGACCTCACGATCGAGTACACGGTCCCTGGCTACGAGGGAAAGAAGGCAGACATGTCGGCCAACCCTGACGGCGTCATGATAGGTCCCGCCCTCACCACCGCCGAGTTCGTCGACACGGACGCCGAGATGGTCCTCGCGATCGAGAAGGGCGGCCTCTTCACGAGGTTCGTCGAAGAGAGAGTCCACAAGAAGTACAAGGCGCTCCTGATCAACACCGCAGGGCAGCCTCCCCGTTCGACGCGTTTTCTCCTTAGGCGGCTAAACCAAGAGCTGGGGCTGCCGGTGGGCATACTCTGCGACGCAGACCCGTGGGGAGCCCACATCGCGATGGTCTGCAAGAGCGGTTCGGCTAATGCCGCCCATCTCAGGGAACTGACGACTCCTGACGCTGTATGGCTTGGGGTCTGGGCATCCGATATCGTGAAGTATAAGCTCCCGTCGGACAAGCTAACAGAGATCGATGTAAAGAGGCTCTACGAGTTGAAGGCCGACCCGCGCTACACCGACAGGATGTGGCACAACGAGCTGGACACCTTCCTGAAGATTAAGAAGAAGAGCGAACAGGAGGCTTTCGCCAGGTACGGACTGAGCTACATCGTTGACAAGTACCTCCCAGAGAAGCTCGAGCTGATGAAGAGCAGCTAGTTGGCTGCTGAGACAGCGGCGACCGAACGCAGCTCCACGATACTCTCATGGGCTTCCTCAAGTAGCTCTGAATCCAAGAACTTCTAAATACCCATGGGGCTCTGCCCAGAACAGATGGCATTGACCTTCACCGCTCAGCAGTCGAGGGTTGACGCCCTCATCAGACTGGTAGGGATAATCGTCGTAATCTTTGGGGCACTGTGGCTCTACTACACCTATTCTGCCCCCTCCGCCGTGGCTTCCGAGATAGTGACAATCAACTACGCTCTGGGGCTCCTGCTCTTGGTAGTCGGGCTCTTCGCGGCCTTCGCGAAGTTCAAGTGACCGACATGGCCGTGAAGCTCGCCGTAGCCGGCACAGGGAATTGCGCCTCCGTCTTCTTGCAGGGTCTCGCCTTCTACTCCGATCATGGTACGAAGGGGCTTTGGCATCCAACCGTCGCAGGCCTGAAGCCCAAGGACCTATCAGTCGTCGCCGCCTTCGACATCGACCCACGGAAGGTGGGTCTGAATCTCTCAAAGGCCGCCCTTGCCCCTCCCAACGTCGCAAAAAGGTACAAGACCCCGCTTCGGACCTCAGTACGAGTCAGCCCTGGAGTCAGCAAGGGCGACTTGGCTCCACATCTCAGAGGCACGAGGATCGAGAAGTCCAGTCCGGACCAGGTTTCGAGGGTGCTCGAGGACTCCGGTGCTGATGTCTTCGTCAACCTGATTTCGTCGGGTTCGGACGCGTCGTCCGAGGAGTACGCAGGCGCCGCCCTCCGCGCGGGTTGTGCATTTGTGAACTGCACTCCATCCCTAGTCACGAAGAGCAATAGGCTAGTCGCTGGTTTCCTGAAGGACAGACTCCCCTTGATTGGCGATGACTTGATGAGCCAGTTTGGAGGAACCGTCTTCCACAAAGGGTTGCTGGGTCTGTTGGTGAGACGGGGAATCAGGGTCTCCAAGAGTTATCAGCTCGACGTCGGAGGAGGGTCCGAGACTTTCAATACGATTGATGAAACGATAAGGATGGCAAAGCGCAATCTGAAGACCTCGTCGGTCGCGAGCGAGGTCCCATACCCATTCGAAACGGTCACAGGCACGACCGACTTCGTGGACTATATGGGCAACGACAGGACCAGCTACTTCTGGTTCGAAGGCAGCGGCTTCATGAATTCGGGCTTTTCGGTCGATGTATACCTGCGCTCCTCCGACGGGGCCAACGCAGGTAACATCCTTCTCGATGTTCTCAGAGCGACGTATCGCGCGATGAAGACTGGGAAGCTGGGCACCGTAAACGAGATTTGCGCCTACGGTTTCAAATCCCCTCCAAAACCGATGCACTTCGACGAAGCCGCCGCGAAGTTCTCTGCTCTTTACCTCAAGTGAGAGTCCCTGACCCCTGAGGCTCGCCCTCCGTCCATGCGCGGGTTCGGATGGGTTTCAGACTCTCCCGACAGCAGGGACCACACCTACGTCGCTTCTCGTGCAGTGTTCGGAAGGCTCCCGAAACGAAAGGACCTGAGGAGCCGATGTCCTCCTGCGTACGACCAGAAGGGATTGAACAGCTGTTCAGCGAACGCCATCGCGGCAGCAGTTGAATTCGACCTAATGAGGGAAAGGGGAGAGCGGGTCATATTCCCCTCCCGGCTCTTCCTCTACTACAACGCTAGGCAGATCGAGGGGACCGTGAGGTCAAACGTGGGTGTCTCGATACGGGACGCAATCAAGTCGGTAGCTCGCCAGGGTGACTGCCCCGAGAGTCTCTGGCCCTACATCGAGCATAAGTTTCGGACTAGACCCCCACAGAGGTGCTACAACAGGGCTCTCCGGTACAGAGCCGTCGAATACCAGAGGATCCACAGGAGTCTGGATGACTTCCGCTCGTGTCTCGCCGGTGGGTCACCATTCGTCTTCGGATTCCTGGCCCACAGGAATTTCCACGAGGTGGTCAGAAAGACCGGACGACTGGAGATGCCATTGCCTGGCGAAAGACTCCTGGGTCAACACGCTGTGATGGCAGTGGGCTATGAAGATCCCGAGCGGAGACTCATAGTGAGAAACTCTTGGGGCCCGAGGTTCGGGAGGAGGGGATACTTCACGATGCCCTACGAGTATTTGCTGAACGAGGACCTTTCAGACGACTTTTGGACGATAAGGATCGTCAGCTGATTCGGTCAGTGGCTTCTATCGTGATTCCGCCTGACAAAGGGATTCTCGCGCCCTCAAGTCCTATTCGAGGCTTAGATAGAGGAACACAGAATACGCGATTATCGTGAGGAGGTCAGTGTAGGGGAAGAAGAGCGAACCATAGAGTATGGATTCGACATCGTTCACCACTAGCGGGTACGATAAGAATGAATGAACTGCCAAGGCGCCGAGTACTATGATCAACCCGAGGGAGAAGTTCGCCCTCGTATCTGCGTACACCTTGATGTAGACTGCGACGAGCGATACGAGCAACACAATCTCTATGGTCGAAAGTATCACATGCAGCATGAGCGCCCCATGGACTGATAGCAAGTAGAAGTATGGCCAGGGACAGGGACCGGAGATCCAGGGGGGACATACGGGCGATGGAATCGTTTCTGCCAGGGCTAGTCCGAGCAGGACGGCAAGGATCAGAATGACCGGAACCCAAACCTTGCTGATTTGCGTTCCCTTCTCCGAAGGCTGTTCGGCTGCCTGACCTGGCTCAGCCGTGGCCGCACTCATCGGTCAATCCTCCTCTTCGAGAGGCGCGTCTTCTCTATGATGGCCTCCAGATCGGCCCAATGCGATTCCATGATATCAGTGATGAAGTAAACCTTTCCATACTTCTCGCCCTCCGTGATTAGTATACGATTCTTCTCGAGCACGGAAAGATGGTGCCTCACTGTGGTATAGTCCAGCTTGAGCTGTTCAGCGAGCTGCTGCGCGTTCAACGGTTGCGCCTTCAGCGCGAAGAGTATGAGAATCCTCGACTGAGCTCCGACGCTCCCTGCGAAGAGCCACCACAAGAGGCGGTCGAAGGCGTCCATGTCAAGTGGTCTCTGAATCCCCTCCAATAATTGTATTGAACGCGACAGACCGAGTTCTCCCTTCGCGTTGAGACGTCCTGTCGGGCCTCCTGGCTTCAACGAACTGTTCCAGCCCGCCCAACCCTACGGCTGGGGCCTTGCCCCGAGCGTCACCGTCACATTCATCATGGCCCCGTCCCTCACAATTCCCAACTTCACGGTCTGTCCAGCGACCGTGTTCTCCTCGAGGTAGCTGGAGAGTGCGTCCATACTGATCAGCTTCGTCCCGTTTGCCGAGACTATGATGTCTCCTCCGGTCAGACACTGACTGCTACTTGGGCCATATGTACACTCGGTATCGATGATGTTGGCTAGCGTGGTCCCACCCTTGATATCGGCCTTACTCGCCGGGCTTCCGCCAGTGACTTTTTCGACAAGGACCCCATATGTGACGTTTGTATTCGATGCCTGTGCCAGCTGGTAGGTCATATCTACGCCGCTGATTCCCAGATACGAATGGTCTGTGTAGCTGCCTTTAGTTACGAGGGACGGTAACTCGCGGAGTATCGTTTCGGAGGGAATCGCAAACCCTAGACCCACTGAGCCGCTTATGGTAGCCGTGGTTATACCGATGACCTCGCCATCCGAGTCGAGGAGCGGGCCTCCCGAGTTCCCCGGGTTGATTGGGGCCGTGAACTGGATGATGTCGGAAATTGAGTAGTCACCGGCCGTCGCCTCCTGGATCGTCCTTCCGAGCTGGCTGATCAGACCTGAGGTGAAGGTGCCCGAAAGTCCGAAGGGTGCCCCTATGGCGTAGACCGACTCCCCCACTTGCAGACCAGACGATTGGAAGATCTTCAGAGGAAAGAACTCGGAGGCAGGGGCATTAACGGAAACGACAGCCAGGTCTGCGTAGACATCACTGCCGATGACCTTCCCGGGATAAGCGTCTCCGTTGGAGAATGTGACCGTTATGTTGATGATTCCGTCGACGACGTGGAAGTTGGTGACAATGCAGGGGGTGTCACCATAGTCTGTGACAAAACCGGACCCTTCGACCTCAGAGTAGGTCACGTAAGATCCAAAGAAACTGTTGACAGTCGTCACGTTAACCCCCACTATTGTGACGACGCTCTTCGAGGTGTTGCTGTATATGGACAGGGCAGTACCGTCAATGGGTGTTGTTAATGCTGCGGTTGTTGTCGCTGTTGATGTTGTGATTGCCGTTGATGTTGTTGTCGTTGTCACGGAGTCCGAGTTCTTGACGTGCTGGCTGAGGGCTGAATTGTAGTAGACCACCGTCGCGCCCAGAGCGAGACACATGACTGCGAAGACTGCGAATGCTGCGGCTGTCCTGCCCACCCGCGGTTGTCCTTGGGTTTCCATCTTTGTTGGTACCATCTCGGCGGAAGTATTTACTTGATTTCCCAAAACCGTCCCAAATCAATAGCAAATCGATGCGGAATCATCTACCCAGGGTTCCACTGAGGGAGTTGAAGATGGGGCTCGTGCAAACTATGAAGCAGAACCTATCTCTTTTAACGGGATGGTTTCAGGAGCGGTCGCATGGCTTCAATTAGGGTAAAGGACGATGGTTCGGCGCCAATCGTGGAGAAGGGCCGAGAATCACCATTCAAGCAGGGCGAATACTACGTGTTCGAGGTCGCAGACGAGGTGGCGAGGTACTGGAACAAGATGGCTCCTGGGAGAAGAGAGGAACTCTGGAAGCAATCAAGAAAGGAAGGCAAAGACGTCCGACAGCTTGTGGAAGCATTCGTCTATAAGCCGGCCCGCACAAAGTGATTGCTGGGTCGTGGCGCAGTGGAACGGCCCGAGCCTACTCCGATAAAACGGGCTTCGACCAAGTCTGTTCAGGCGGCGCTGGTCGGACCCGTATCAAATCTGTACCCAAATCAGGACTCGATTCTAGAGGCCAAGGGTTCGTGCCTGGTGGGACCCGCACGGTTTACTGTCAAGTCCAGGCCCAAACTACTTTCCCAACGTGGCGCCCTAGCCGGACCTTGTCACATCCCTACCTTCGGTTTTCTCTTGAATGCCCTAGGTTGTCGTCATGACGGTCGTTTCTGTATTCCTGAGGTCGTCGCAATCTCCGCTAGGCTGCTTTAGTCTTGATGCTCCCTGCACGAGTCAAAGGGTAGGTCCGGTCACGGTTTGATCTTCAGTTTAGCCGTCTTGTAACTGCCCTCGTTGTTCGGGCCTCCAACGTACGTTGCCAGCACTGTGACCTTGCCAGCCGTTGTTCCGGTCATTGTCACTGAACAAGTCGCTCGGTCAGGGTTCGTTAGGCTGGCGAGGGTGCATGTTGTCGAGGTAAGTGAGACCGAGCCTGTGCCGGTCTGGGACCAGCTCACTGTTCCCGTCGGGAGGTAGCCAGTCACCTTGGCCTTGCAGATGATAACCTTCGACGAGCCAGCGACAGCAGATGTAGGACTACAGGAGACCATGGTTGTCGTGGCTTTCGGAGTTACGACCAAGTTGAACTCTCCAGCTGACGCGCTATTCTTGGAGTCACCCCCGTAGTTCGCCGTGATCATGACTGAGCCAGCGGCGGTCGGTTTGTACTTCACCGAGCAGGTACCGTAGGTCCTGTGCCGCGAGAGCAGGCAGGACGTCTTTGAGAACACACCCGAGCTGCTGCTTGACCATGCAACAACTCCCGACGGCGAAGTGCCGAAGACAGTGGACCTGCACGTGACGGACGCCCCCACAACAACCGAGGAGCGTGTGCACGTCGCCAGCACGTAGACGACGGCGAGAGGTAGAGACCCTACGCTCGAGGGGTTGACGCCATCGCCGCCGTAGGTCGCAGTAATCGAGACGCTGCCAAGCGTGGCACCCGTAACGGTTACTGAGCAGGAACCGGAAGAAAGGGCGCACGTGGGCGGGTCTGGAAGGGTAACGCTCCCGTTGCCCGATTGGGAGAAGGTCACCGTGCCCGAGGGCGACAGTCCGCCTGAAACGGTCGCCGTGCATGACGAGGTGTGGCCTATGCCGAACGAGCTCGGAGTGCAGGATACGGCGGTGGTCAGGGCGGGCCCGACCGCCAGCAAGAACATTCCATAACTCCCGCCGTTGTCCGAGTCGCCTCCGTAGACGGCGTTTATGGCCATCCGACCCGTCGATGAAGGACTGTAAGAGACGGAGCAAAGTCCAGATGCCAATGTACACGAACTCGGGTAGAAAGTGCCTGAGTAGCTGCTGGACCACCAAGTGACGGCACCGGTCGGGGAGTTCCCATTCACCGCGGCCGTGCACGAGGTGGAGCGATTCCCGACGATGCGGCTTGGAGCACAAGTGACGGTTGTGTTTGTCGGGGTGTACACCCAGACACTGAGCTCGGCGCTGCTCGGATAGTGGGTCGTGTCCCCCGAGTATGTGACATTCAGGGTTACCATGCCATCAGCGATCCCAGTCGCATTGACTTCGCACTGCGTAGAAGGAAGAGCGCAGGATTTCGAAGAGAGTGCGAGGCCGCCAGTCCCGGTTTCAGACCAGTTTACAACTCCGGTGGGGTTTGTTAGATGACCCATGACGGTCGCGGTGCAGTGAATCGTGTTGCCCAGGCTGACTTCCGAAGAAGTGCACGAGACGGTCGCATTGGTCGCATGGATATCGAACACTTCGAGTTGGCCGTTCTCGCTCCCCCACATGGAGGCGTCCAAGACATACACTCTTGACCCGTCGGGGTTCACCCTGACGAAGAACGGGGCACCGTTGTCTCTCAGCGTCGCGAAGTTCGCAATGTCCGCCAGTGTCGACGTGTTGAACATGCTGACTTCACTCGGGTAGGGCCAATGCGCCGCGAAAGCCAGACTGCCGTTCGCTACCAGCGCAACGGAAGTCGGAGGCGACGAGGTCTCGAGGCGACCAATCAAAGTCCAATCGGTCGAATTGAAGATCGTGATACCGTCCGGCAGCATCGACGCGGCGGCGACATAGAGGCGCGACCCATCTGGGCTCAAGGCCATGTCCTTGATGAAATCCAAGTCGTTGTCGAAAGGCGACTTGCTGACCAAGGAGACGTTGTCTGCCTTCACCGAGAATTTGTAGATTGTCGAAGGTCCCTGATCACGGTCTCCGATATAGAGGGTCTGCCGGTCCGGGCTAACCAGGCACAGGTCTCCGTTAAAGATGAGCCCACCGGAAGTAATCTTCCCTATCTGTCGGCTCGCGTTAGTGTCAACGACGACTGGGTAATTCCAGCCCTCACCAATCTCGTCTGTCTCCACCACGTAGGCCCTGCCAAGCCTACCTGCGCACACCTCCCCCGGCCAGATTGAGAGAAGTATCTCCTCCGACAGTTTGAGGGTGGTAAGGTTTACGACGGCGAGGGCTTCGGCATCAAGCAAGGCAACGTAGAGTTCTTGCCCATCGGCGGAAATGTCCATGCTCAAGGGACCGTAGCCAAGATTGATGCTTGCAATCTGCTCGTCGTCGGTGGTGTTCAGGACAACAATCGACTTCGAGGAGACATCGGACAGGTACAACCTTGGGCGCAGCGGGTCCAGCTTCAAGTAAGAGAAATTTCCTTTGACTACGATGGGGCCACTACTACCAGCGGCTGTGGAGTGCTGAAGCGGCGGAGGCTCAGAAGCACTTAGGACGCCGGTGATGGGTGACATCTGTGAGAATGTGAGAACCAGTAGCAACCCAATGCCCAAGAGGAGACGGGAACGCTGTGGCCTGGTCAACTCCCTTTGACGCATCTACGCCACCCCCAGCCTACTTACGGCTTCTGCGATAACGCGCGGGTTCTGCTTCCTCTGCGGGGGGATGACGATGGCCGCTTCCGTATGGGGGGATTCAATTCTATGTTCCACCTTATGAGGAGACGACAATCATGATGAGGGCCGAGAAATAAAGGGCGAATAGAAGTGTGACCAGAGCCCCAATCCTCCTCGAAGGGAACCAGAACAGAAGCATAGCGCCACCGATTAGTAGCGGGGCGAGAAAGAGAGGGGTGTAGAACAACAAGAGGAACAATGTGGCGGCAATCCCGCCGAGGATGGCAACTGGCGGAAAGTTCGACGCGGAGACCAAGGCATTGTCATTGTAGATGGAGGCTGGAATCACTATGGCGTAGAAGACAACGGGATAGAGCACGATGGCGGACATGACCCCTATCAGGGCTTTACGCCAACGCCTCAATTTGCCGCTCCATTCATGGTGGCGAGGCTCGCCTTCAGAAGCGAGAGCCACTTGTTCTCGCTCATAACCGTAATCCCCGCCCTCTCTGTGGGAGTCTGCCCCCTAACGCCTGATGGGGCTTTACGAAGTTGTAGTGAATCCTCACCCCTTCCGCGAGTGAGGTCTCCATACTCTTCCAGCCGCGCAAACAGCAGGAATCTAGCTTTTCTAGACAAACAGAGGACATTCTGAGCTTTTCTGGCGGCGCTGGTCGGACTCGAACCGACGACCATTCCCCAGTGGTTTCCCACCTACAGGTATCTGCCAGCGGGCTAACAGCCTGCTGCTCTACCACGCTGAGCTACAGCGCCGCACGCGGTCGGTTCCGGGATGGGCTCAAAAACGTTGTTAGAGGGTTCAAATCTCAAAGTCGGCCCGCGAGTCGCATTGATCGATGTGGGCCCGGAGCGATTTGGACGCTCGACCGACCGGTGTCTTCGGGTTCCCGTATGAGCCGGTCGCTCTGACCGAACTCCCCGCCTTTAGGCTCTGAGCTACGGGCCCACGTTTCATCGGTTCGAAACCTGCTGGCTTTAAGCAGTAGCGACCAAAGCCTAATTAGACCCCGAAACCAATGCCACCCGTAAGCAGTGAGCAAGGACCTAGACGAAGGATTCCAGGATATTCTCGCCGAACTAGATCGTGAAGAGGCTCGCGTAAAGATACGGATGGAAATGCGCCGCTTCGGGAAGCCCACCACCGTTATTGAGGGCCTCAGGATGAGCGACAAGGACATGCACGAGCTCAGCTCGAAGATGAAGCGCTCCCTCGCCACGGGCGGGACCGTCAAGGACGGAATCATGATACTTCAGGGCGACCACAGGGAGTCAGCTGCCAAGATGCTCGTGCAGCACGGGTTCTCCGAGAGCTCGATAGAGGTCTTGTGAGAGGGCGCTCCGGCCCGTCTCAATTCGTTTTCCTGTTCACGTTTATAACCGATATCGGGAGGCGCTCGCTCCAGGGACTAAAGAGTCGCAATGTCGAAGCCCATAGTCACCTTCGAGGACTTCATCAAGCGAATCCTGAAGGTCGTCCTATGGGTAGGTCTGCTGGCCGTTCTGATCGGTGGCCCTATATTCTACGTGCTGGATGTGGTCTTCCACTTCGACCTGTTCTCTCTGGCACCGTTGAACTCCCTCGACTCCTTGGCTTCCCTGCAAAACCTCCTCTCTACCGAGCCCTACAAGACACTCTTCGCCCTCATCGTCTTCCCTGGATTCAGCTTTGTCGCCATCTATGGCACGATCTTCATGGGCTGGGTCGAAAGGAAGTTCACTGCGAAGATCCAGCTCAGGACGGGCCCCATGTACGCGGGCAAGGTGGAGGGCATACTCCAGAACATTGCAGACTTCTTCAAGCTCTTCTTCAAGGAGATGATAATCCCCAACGGCGTCGACAAGGCGGCCTTTGTAGCGATTCCCTTCGCCCTGATGGCCGTCGCTGGGGCCCTCGTCGCCCTCCTTCCGCTTTCGCCAACGACGTACATCGCCAACCCGTCTGTGGGGGCGATACTCGCATTTGCGATACTCGGCTTCACGCCTCTCATAGTCCTCGTCGCAGGATGGGCGAGCAACAGCAAGTACTCGTTCCTGGGAGGATTGAGAGCGCTTCACCAGATGGTGGCATATGAAATCCCGCTGGTCCTCTCGCTGGTCGGGACGGTGCTCCTCGCCGGCGCACTGAACCTTGCGCCGCTGTTCCCCGGAGGCCCCAGCATCGTCACCGCCCAGAGTAAGGTCTGGTTCATAGTCCTACAACCCCTCGGCGCGATCGTCTTCTACGTAGGCGCCCTCGCTGAGCTCGAGAGGATTCCATTCGACCTCCCTGAGGCCGACAGTGAAATCGTGGCTGGCTGGCAGACCGAGTACACGAGCATGTTCTTCGGCACCTTCCAGCTGGTCAACTTCTCAAGGATGTACGTTTTCGCGGGCCTCTTCACCACCTTCTTCCTCGGCGGCTGGCTCGGACCCGCCCCAGTCCCACCGGAGGTCTGGTTCATACTCAAGACCACCGTAGTGATGCTCGCTCTGATGCTGCCTCGCAGCATACTGCCCAGGTTCAGGATTGACCTTCTTCTAAGGTCAGGATGGGTCCGGCTCCTGGCTCTCGCCTTCCTGAACATCTTTCTCACAATGGTCATAGTCTCTCTTGGAGTGGTCTAGTTGGGAACGCTCTCTGACATCAAAGGCGTCTTCATAGCCACCTGGAGTGGCATCCGTCACCTCTTCCACCCAAGGATGACCCTGCGATATCCCGAGCAGAAGCTGGACCTGGAGGGGACTGGCTACAAGTATGACGCACGGCAGGGCGTCGGCCTCCCCGGATTCAAGGGGCGCCACATCCTGTTTCTTGACAAGTGCACAGGGTGTCAGCTTTGTGCGATAGCGTGCGACGGGGTGGCGGTCGCGATCGACATGCAAAAGGTCCAGAAAGGCAAGCCGCAGAACAAGAAGGACATCTGGCCGGCGGTAGACTACGGCAGGTGCGTCTTTTGCGGGTTATGCGTCGATTCTTCAACATCGGTCGTTACAAACCCTGGACTAGTTGCAATCTCTGAGCTTTCCGTCGGAGACAGGGTGCTGACCCACAGGGGTGACTATGAGCCCATCACAAGGGTTTGGGATATGCGATACACCGGACCGATGTACAAGATCTACATCTACGGAAAACCCGACCCTCTGATTTGTACCGCCGACCATCAGATTCTAGCCGTCTCCAGACCGATCTCGACGAAAGAGGACAGGAGGCTCCTCCGTGTCACTGCACCACTCGCGATGATGAAACCAATCAATCTGAAGAAGGGTGATTATGTCGTCAGCTCGATTGTCAAGAAGGTCGAGCCGATTCTGAAATTCGAGAAGGAAGTACCCATGTATAGAGGGGGTGTCCGCAAGAAGAAGCTTGAGCTGAGCGCTGACAGGG